>ERZ1370068.6368-contig-5354_pt1 | contig 54777 bp, 77 predicted proteins | sample MGYA00561227_ERZ1370068 | MGnify/ENA primary metagenome ERZ1370068 (study PRJEB38410, sample SAMEA6850437) | metagenome | study: Metagenomic assessment of the ecological functions of the soil: analysis of the soil microbiota associated with the... | reverse complement strand
TTCACTTCGTTCAATGGTGCCGTAATGCTCCGCAAACATGCCGGCAGCAGCCAGATCCACCGTCGTCGGGACCACGTGAAGTCTCTGGCGGGTTGCCGCGCGCTGGAAGATTGCTGATGCAGCGCAACAAGGCGTGAAACGCCCTCGACCTTGCACCTCCTCGAAATGGACAAGGGAGCGGCGCGCGCATCCGAAGGCGCGGCCGAGCGCGGCTTTGCGGTCTGGGCTGGACGACCTACCTCAGGCGGGGCCGAAATTGCTGGCACCGGGCGAAAGCGGCGGGTGGTTTCGAGCGTGCCGATCGGCGCGCGATCCTGCTCGTACGGTGGGCGACCGCGCTGACGGAGAATCAGCGGCCTTCCACGCGGTGCGCGCCGATGACCAGATCTCTCATCACCGTAGGTGGCACGACTGATGCTGCGCGTGTAATCGCGCGGCGGTGCGGGCACGCTATCGCTTCCATGCACGGCGCGCGGGCGAAGATCTTCCTGGCATTATTCGGCACCGAACACCGCTCGCGCCGATCATTGTCGAACTGGGCGCCTCATGTCACCGAGGCGCTGCGCGACGATCCGCGCAGATCGTCCGGTCGCGGCTATTCGATCGACGACGGGGATTCGCGCTCAGCGACTGCGCGCTGCATCGCAGCGCCGCTGCGATGCGCTGCGAGGCGATGGTCTGCCAAATCATCTGGGCTGACAGCGCTGGTTTCGGCGGAAAACTGGTCGTAGATTCAGCGAAGCTGTGAATCGAGGCGATCGCCACGCGCGACGTTCCGCCGCCATGGCTGACTGGCGCTGCCAGCAGAGCAGCCAGCAGACGCCGAATCAGGCTACCTCGCAGATATCGAGGTCCGCACAGTATAGATCCGGGATCTCATCATCAGATCAGAATCCGATGATGTCGACCCGCTCGTCAGGCATCCGTGTTGTAGCGTCCGCCGGGCGCACGATCCCTTCCATTCCCAACGACGCGCACGCCAGTGGCCCGGCGTCGATTGCCATGGCTAACCGTACGGCCCCAGATAACGCCGCGTCGGCTGCGGCGTGCGCCGCGCACTGCCACGATGCCGTGATCGTCTTTCCGCGATCCGCGAATCCCTTCGCCACCTGGAATGCCAGCATCGAACGGTGTAGCCTTCTTCTCGTGCAGGTGTCGCTGAGCAGGAAGCGCGCCTTTGCGGAGCGCGTCGACTCTTTGGATGCTCGGCGTCGCGCCGGCTCCAGTTACTGTCCCGGCGCATGCAGCGGCCCGACCTTTGATCCGCGCATAATTCGCGACCTGCGGCGTGCGCCACTCGTGGCTAAAAATCCCCAGCGCCGTGGACAATCCCGGCGGCAGCCGGACGATCGCCAGATGCTCGTCGAGCGGCGGAAAACTTCATCGCGTTCAGGCGCGGAACCAGAGTCTGACAACGGCGATCGCTCGACCAGCACCACTCGCCGCGCTTCCGACAGGTGCCGTGTGTTTGGTCAGCTCGATCAGGTACGCTGAGCCGCACGCGTGCATGTTAGCGCAGATGGGGTCAGATGGCTCAGGCCAGTGAAGTAATTCGGCGCGACCCCTGTTCGATCGCGGCGACAGGTGCCGACGCCGCCCTGCAATTCACCGAAGTACGGGCTGAGGATCACGTCGCCTTTCAGCTTGGCCCGAGCGCCCGAACGCGTCTTCACCACCACTTGAAATAACGGCGTATTGCCTTCATCTCTTCATGCGCCGATCCATGATGAACGTGGTATTCAGTCCGCCCTGGATCGACGGTCCACCCTCTGGTCGCCAGATTGTCGAGGATAGCGTTGAAGAGGCGGGCGCCTGCCGCCACTACGGTTCCTTTCAGAGTGCCGGTCGTTGACGCTCGTGACCACCGGCTGGGTCGCCGCGTCAAAGAATTTTACATTTCTCAGCCAGTCGACTCATCGGGCGGCGAGCACCAACCACTTTTCGGTCTCGGTGTAGCTCTTCACGCGCCATCCGGCACGAGGAAGTCGAGGCTGTCTTTCTGTTGGCGGGCGGAGGGGAAGTGCGATCAAGTTTCGAATCCTAAAGGTGGCGGGGGTGGCGCAACGCAGTTCATTCTAGCCCCAGCGGTCGATGTGGCGATTACAGACGATCGCTGCTTTGCTTTGCTCCAGCCCTGTTGGACAATTTCAATCCGAGTATAGAGAGTCCGTAGCCCAATCTGCGACCATCTTCCACCAGAATTTTAGGACCTCGCCGAACGTGGACTCTCCCTCGACGATCTCGCGCGGCATTGCGTCAGCCACTCGTTGATCTGCCGAACTCGAGCGTGGCGACCCGGCCCGACCACAGGTGAGCACCGAAATGCCGCCGGATGAACGCTATCTGCTCAACTTTGGCTCTTCACCGATCACGCCCGCGGCTGCCGAATCTCCGCTGTCCGCGTGTCCCGGCCAGATGTGTAGCTGGATCAGTCCGGCTACGTGGCTTTGCGTGTCGCCGAGCATGCGTCGCGTCCGAATCGTCGAAGTGTTATTTTCCGGCGGAGCGCGTCGCGGCTGCGGCCGGCACCGTCCGCTGTGTTATCAGCAGGTGTGGGTGCTCGACAGGACGATCGATCTCACGATCAGCGGCGGCGTCATCTTTGCCGCAGCGTTGCAGCGATGGTGCTGGATCGACCATTGACCTTTCGTCAGCGCTTTCGACCCGCGCGCCATCGCGTCAGCCATCGGCGCCGACGTTCCACCGGGAGGTGTGTAATCCAGCAACGATGCAATCGATGACTGATGATCCGGCGTCTGACGTATCGGCGAAGGCGATCCACCGCGCCTGGCGTCTTTGCTGATCCGATTGCGTCGAGGTGGCGCCTCGATTGATTCATACATCATTTATTCAGTCTGAAGGCGATGATTCTGGACCGGAGTCACCGCGCCGGAGTACGCGCGCGCAACGACGAAGGCACGCTGATGCTAGCCGTTGACGCCAGCTCCGCCGTCAGGCTTTGATACCAACGGTGCTCAAACGCGGCAACCACCATCGCGCCGATATCGAAGTGGTCCATCGCCGCGCGTGCGCAGCCTGTTGCTGATACCACCGCACGGCCGAAAAGGTCGTGCGCAGATCAACGATCGCTGCTGGGCATCAGCACCGCGGCGGCAGCGCAAAAGCTCGATGCCGGCGTTGAACAGCCATCCCCTGGCGAGATCCCCAGCCGCTCCATGCTATGGCGGTTGTGCGTGCCGCTCATTACTGCCGGGCTTCAGCGAAACGGCGGGCGGGCGCTTAAGCCAGCTCAGCGCCATGGATAAGCAGCTCCTCGCCACGCGGCGCTCAATCAGCGCCGCCGCCGCATCCGCGATCCGTGGCGTCGCAATTCGGTCAAGTCGACACGCAGCCCGCGATAAACCGCGCAAATGGTGGGCTCGGCGTGATCGCCATCCCTGCGCTGTTCGGACGGATTGCCGGTACAGCGCATGACCGTGAGATGATCAACTCCGATCTCAACGCTGGGCGCCGTCACCGCTGCTGCGCGGTTGCGCCACGCAGCGGATTCAGCGCCGTCTATCGATATTGCGCCGCGTCGTCGATTGCTGCTGGTGTACGCCCGGTACGTGGTTGCCGGCGGTGGCGACGCCATTCGGGCTGATCGGTGTGGCGCTGGTCAACTTCGCGGTGCCCCGCGATGCGGCAGGGCAAGGGCGAACGAGCCGCAGTGTCGCGATAAACGCTCCCCGGATGGATCACAGTTGCCGCGGCTTTACCGCCGGCTACATCCGATCTGCGATACGAAGCGACTCACATTTTTGCGCAGGCGCAACCAACCTGCAACTGCGGAATTCGATCGCCAATGCCGTCCGCTGGGCCTGGTTGCAGCATCCGCGGGATACGCCTCGGCGCGGTGGCCGCGACGCATTGGCGCCGCAGTGCGCTGGTGACGTCGTTCGCGGCGATGGCGTGCACCTGCTGATCCTGTGGGTTTACACCCTCGCGCCGATCGCGCTGGCTTCGGCCGGTGCGCGACCAGCGCGATCTTCACGATCACCTGGTCATCCTGAAGGTTGTTCGGAAAGCCGGACGGTCACTACCGTGCGCCGTCGCGCTACGCCGACGGCGGGGGCGATGCTGATCCGGCTGGTGTCTCCGGCTGGCGAAGCGGCAGCGCCGGCTTTACAAGTTACTGCCCAAAGGCACTCAGAAGATCACAATCAGCGAACGATCTGTTCCCGCGTTGACTCCAACCGGCTCGAGCTTCCGGCTCGGCATTGCCGGCCGAGTCGCTTTCAGTTACACGCCGTGAAATTCGCGAATCACCACTTCGTTATCGTACCCAACGCGACTACAAACCGCGCGGCGAGTATGCCCCGATGCGTTGATGTCCCAGCCACGGTTGTTTCGTACATCTTTACCGCCCCAGCGCGATCGCCTCGGCGTATTCGACGACGCAAAGGCTGGGCCGGCGCCGCGCTCGACCGCCGACGACGAATTCCGCCGGAAGCGGAAGCTCCGCGGGCAGAGTCGACGTTATTATTTACCGAAAGCTTTGCTGGCGTTTTTGATCAATATGTTTGTCGACGGCCGCGATAGCGCTGCCAGCCGGCGTTGCTCCGCAATGAACACACGCAACCATTGCCATTCGATTCGAAGCGATCAGCGGGCGGAAAGCTGAATCTCGATCCAGAAGAATTGCCGTGGCGCTGTGGCGGCGTCCGCATCAGCGATATTGCCCGACGACGGTTGCATGGAGTCAGGCCAGGATCTTTTGCGCGGTGCGTCCGCGTTGAGCAGCGCAGCCCACAGCTGCGCGCCAGTGACGTGACCTGCTTTCCGAATACGCCGCCGGCAATGTCCACTTCGAGCACACAGCCGCTTGCTGCCGGCATTGCGCACATCCGAGACCGCCAGACACTGCTGCAGGCAGTCAGGTGCAACGCCATCCAGTGGGGCCGGTGCATCGAGATCGGTCAGGTCTTGATGCGCCGTTCAACGCTCGCTTCACCGTCGCCATTCCGGGGAATTGCTGCCTGCCGAGCCGGACCGCGCCGCTGGCGCGTGGAAGACCAGCATACGAGTTCGCGGGCCAGACCGGCGTCAATGATTGTCTGGTCCGCACACGACAGACCCGGTCTGCAACGACATCATCCGTTGCAGTTCAGGCGACTTGCCACGATGACGTCGCCTGAGGATCAGCGAGGCTGGCACCCAGCCTGGAGCCGCTGCAAGCGCCAACGCGTTGCCGTGTCGTTGACCGCATCGTACCAGCGCATCCGCTATGGCGACTCAGAACGACGTTTTCTTTCCACTGCCATGCTGTTAATGTGAGCGCACAGTATTGCACAAAGTCGCGGACAAGAACGTTGTCCACTCGCGATGGGTGCCCGGACCCGGGGTGAAGCCAGCGACGCGGAAATTTCATGTCTTCCTCGAAGTGGACGAGCGGAACTCCAGCACAACTACCACCGAATGCCGTGGACGACCCAACACGTGGATCGAGGATTGCGGCACGAAATCAGCCACAACGGCCCAGAATTTTGCGGCCAGGGCCGCAAGTTCGCGAGCGCACTCTCACTCGGCCTTCGCGGGCTCGACCAGTTGCACCATCATCTTGCGTCCTCGGCGAGAAACGCCGCAGGCTCGACCGGCAGGCACCCGTTCCGCCGTTTCGATTTTTCGCGAAAACTGTGGATCACGCGGCGGGCTCGCGCAACGCCGCGTTCGTCGCTGGATAATGTGACGATGTCCGGCGGCGTACCAGCGGGAACGAAAGCCGACAAGGGACATGTTTGGCGAAGTCGGGCCACCGGATACCATTCCCGGCAACTCGGGCATCAACGTACGAGCACTGCGCGGCTGGTGACCACGAGGAGCGCGCCAGCCAAATCCGGCATGACATCAACGGCACCGACGGCGGCGTCGCGAAACGTCACCACCGGCGTGGCAACCACCGACTCACGCAGGCTGCCGCTCAGCGGGACCATGGTTATGTGATACCGGTCAGGCGGTTGAAAGGATCGATACATCATGTGCGGCGCAGGCGGGCCGAAGCTGGCGTAATTCAGCTTGCCGGATCGCTTCTTTTGCGGCGCAGTCGGTTCCCGGATCGACGTCGCCGGTGGACGGATCACACCGCCGCCACACCGGCGAAGCCGAAAACCTTCGTCACCGGCGCGGTCGGCCGGCTTGTATCCAAACTGGATTCGACGCGGGGTTGACCGAATCCGCGCTGGGGCTCGCACGATCCCAGTATCGTGTAGCCGTCGGGCGACGATTTCGCCACAAGGCTCGGCGGCGCGATCGTCAGTGCAAGCGTTATCGACGACGACGGGCTGGCCGCGCGCGGCGAGCGGTTCAACTCCAGCACACGCGAGACATAGTCAGCGGCGCCGCCGGGCGCGAAGCCCAGCACCAGGTGGACGGGACGGTTAAATGCCTGCGCCATGCTGGCCGTGACTGGCAGCCAGCAGCGCGCGAAAGTGACTCACGCCAGGGTATCGAGCGAAATTATCGGCGCGGGTGAAGTCGATATCATTGCGTCTCCTCTGGCCACGGTCGCGGACCAAAACGGAAGCCGTTTGCACCTCGCCCTGTTGCGACTCAATCCTTTACGATAGTGGCGATCTTATTCGATACAGAGGACTTACAGGGGCACAGAGGTCTGGGTCAATAGTATCCCCATTCGTCGTTCATCAATCGACCCTCTGCGACCTCTATTATTGCTCTGTGTGGTGAAAAATCCGACTTTCAATTCAACCGCCACGCCACTAGCGTCCCTTGAACACAGGCTTCCGCTTTTCCATGAACGCGGTGGCCCGCTCGGTTTGTAATCGGCACTGGCGTAAAAGCGCAGCCGATCATCACCGGGCTTTTGCCGGTTACGCTGTTCGCCGTCGCCGCTGGCGGATCGTGAACTTTCGCCGCGGCAATCGTAGGCGAGCGACCTCACCGCCAGCAGCGCGCAGTGGCGAATTCGCGGTTCAGTTAATGCGGGCACCACGGTCAAAACCCATCCGCATCGCTTCAGTCCGCGCCGAACTTCCGCGCCGAAAAAGAAAATGTCAGCCGATTCACGCCTGGCCAGGCTGGATGGCCGCTCGAGGCTGGCGCACGCCATAGCGGGGCGAGGCGAGCGGCGGGGCATCTGGAACACCGCGTCATCGGCGGCAAAAGCGCAGGTCGCACATGGCGGCGAGCCCCGACCCTCCGCCGATGCAGATACTACCTGGTCTGGCGATGACCGGCAGCGCGGGTTCGCCCAGCGCCGCGAACGCGTCAGAAACCCAGCATATTACATGCATAAACCGCGCTGGCGCTGCTTCGCGCCTGTTCAATTGCGAAACGTCAGCGCCCGGATGGGCGCCTGTCGCTACCGGCGATGGCTTTGATCGCACTTCCGGGGTCCACATCAGACGGCAAGGGCTTGACAGCGCTTTCCACATGGGGTGACCGCGTTGAGCTTCGCCGGGTTGGAAAAGAATCACCAATACCGACCGCGTGCTCTTTTCGGTGATGAGTTCCCAGCCACGGGTTCCTTTCAATTTAATCACGCTTCCGGGCCGACGGCAGCGCCGACACCGCCGCCAGCAGCGTGCGCGTGTAGTCTGCACAGCGCCTTCCACCGGCTCGCGGATAATCGACCAACTCGACCAGTTCTCCCGGTACATCACGGTCGTGCGATCACCGGACGGGTTGAGGTCGTGCGTGATGAGCCAGATGTCGTGCCGTGCCTTTGTTGCAGATCGACGAGCAATGAGCGTAATGCCTGCCTGCACCGACACGTCCAGCGACGACGTGGTTCGTCGCCAGATCACCAGCTTCGGATTCGACGCGAACGCGCATGGGCAGCGATCGCAACGCGCTGCCGCCACCGGAGAGCTGGTGCGGGAAGCGTCGGCGAAGGTGGCCGGCAGCGCACTGTCGACGGTGCGGCAATGACGTCGCGGGATGCGCCGTCATCGCCTGACCATGCAGCGCCAGCGTGACGGGATCTCGCGCACGCGCTGCCGTGGGTTCAGCGAAGAATCGGGGTTCTGGAAGATGATCTGCACGTCGCGTCGGTACGCAGTCATCGCGCGCGGCGCGCCGATCAACGCAGCCGCCAAACGGATTTCGCCGGTGAAGGGTTGAGTCGGTCGGCGCCTTCGCTGGCATTGACCGCTGATCCTGATTCGCCGACGATGCCGAGGTTTCGCCCGGACGGATCGTGGCTCCCTCGCGATTGCCGGTGAAGCGCTCCTGGGCGCGCCCCAGCAGCGCGACGGCAGAACGACTTCCGCCCGTATACGACGCCGATCTTTACCCGGCGGCGAGCAGAAGAGACCAACGTGCGCCTCGGGTTTGCGTCGGCGTAGTCGGTGATCGGGTCGCGGCACCGCATTCGAAGCAACATCCGATATGCAGTCCTGGCGCTCGGTACGTCACCAGAATCTGGCCCCTGCTCGACGATGCGGCTGATGGATGAGCCGCGACGCGATTCGCAATCGCCGACACCTGCCAGGTCGGCACGAGATGTAGAGCGACGCGGCGTGCGGTTTTCCTTTGCAACTCCGGCAAAGAGATCGCGAGGATCTCTGCCGCGCCGCGCGGGATCACGTCGAAGGCGCGGTCGTGACTCGTCTGGGCCGGGATCAGCTCCGGCGCGGCGCGAACGCGGTCGCGATACAAAAGCAGTTTGCTATGCCCGACGCTTTGTTGCGAGATAGCGCCGCGCCTCATCGCACCAGGGCACCGGATGCCGACGCGCCAGCATCGCCTCGCCTTCGGCCGCGCCTGCTTCGTCGCATGATGCCAGGACCAGCACTGGTGGGTTGCGCCGAGGTCGGCGTCGGGTTGACCTGTGCCGGATCCACTGGAACGCCATCGATCCGCGCCTGGATTGGTCGTTCAGCCGAATTGTCGTCGAAATCAGCTCTGGTCGCCGGGCGCGGTGCGGCTGATTCCTCATGTTGTAGACGATGTACGCGCTGATCGCCGCTGTGGCGGGCAGAGATACCCAGTCCAGTTCATGACGTTGCCGCTGGCAACTGTGATGGTCGGCGTGACGCGTCGCCTCCCCGCCTGGAAACCGGCGGAGTTGCTGATGCCGAACTATCAGAGACTATCGACCATTTTTATCTGTTAATGGATGGATCACGCATCTCAGTCAGGCGCGCTTATTTCCATTGCGGTTATTCCTCCACACGGCACCGGGCGCTCATCTCTAATCCCCTCCACCACAGCCCGATGTAGCCACGGTGGTGCCGAAACTCACCAGCCGTCTTGTGGATCAGCGTCAGGTTAACACCTCCGGGCAGCGCCAGCCGTCAGTGGCGGCGCCAGCGAGCGCCTGTCGATTGAGCATTTGCAGGGTTATCTGCATTGGGCGGCTGCTGCGTCAGCACACCAGAAGCATCGCGCGTATGAAATGGATCCACCAAGCTGCCGATGTGACCTGATCGAGCGTGCAGTGCTGGCGGCTCGCTGGCACCAGCTATCAGTGCTAACGGCTCGTAAAAACGTTAAGCTCAACTTTGCGCAACTCGCTGATCCTGCCAGTTCCTCACGCGCATCGTCGGCGTGTCAATCTGGCAAACCATCAGCTGCCGGGTGAGGTTACTCTAAAAAAACCGGTTGTTTTTGACCACCATGACCAACGCGACCACCCCATCGCCGTTACTCGTGTTGAAACTACCGCCTATCCAGCGGGTGGCGCACCTCGCACCGAACGACCCCTTCGAACGCCGTTCTTATAGCCCAGGTTGGACCACGTCAACCGCTGCCAGCGTGCCGGTGCTGGTGCGTGACCAAATCGCATTAACCATCGTCGATGCTGGCGGTCGTTGCCATCTGCAGCTGCTGCCGAGCTGCTCGCGGCATCAACGGTCACCGCCGCCGGTGTACGACCACCGAAGTCGCCGGGGCTCGCCGTGAGCGCGTCAGCGTCTCAGAACGACGACCACTCCGAACACCGTGGCTGACGCGTCGAACTTCGACGCAACCACCGTCGTTGGCTGCCTGTCCCGTCGACAGCGTTTGGCGGCCAGCTCCGCCGGGCCGCGCGGCTGCTAAACAGACGACCACTTATGAATGGCGGTTGCTGAGGTTGAATGAAACTCCCGGCCCCACTGACCCAGCGGCTCCTTCTGACAAACGGCGAGAGCTCGCCGGTGCGTTTGGATCGCTGGCTCCATACCGGTTACCGCCGAGAGGAACTCGAGGCCGAGCTCAGCCAGCTGATAACCAGCGCACCATTGCCAGCAGCCATTCGACAAACAGCGCTGGTTGGCGCCATCAACAGCCACAAGTGCGCGGCTGGCGCGACGCATTCAATATCGAGCACCGCCCCAACACGGCGTTCGTTGGTAGGTCGCCAGCCCCGCCAGGCTGAAGTTCAGCGCTGAAGGCAAAATATGAAAAAATCCAGCGTGTGGATGGTCAACGGCGCGCGTTGACCGTCGCGCGATCAGCGCTCGTCAGGCGGGCAGCGCCGCAGCCACCATCGGCATGGTTCCGCGCTCATCAGCGCCGAAGGTGGCGAACCACAATCAGTGAGAAGCACCTCGCTGTCAGGTTGCCAGTGACGCCTGTGATCGCTGACCGGCAATACTCGCCGAAGCTGTTGTCATGACCGCGCCGCTTCGCGATAGCGCTCACAAAGACGGCGGCTCGATGCCGTTGCCGCACGGTGTCAGCAAAACCTCAGGCTGATGTTCTGTGTTTGCGATCAATAACAATTTGCAATTGCATCCCTGTGCGCTGATCGCCGATATTAACTGGCTGTGGGCGCGGGCGCAAAGCTACCACCGCGACCGGGTACAGATCGGCGGCGTTGAATGGCACCAGGCACCGCCTGTTCACGCCGCCAGTCAAGCAGACGCGTTATTGGGCGACGCCGCATCCGCTGGCGGTACGATGCGCGCCTCTGCCTTCGCGCTAATCGTAGCGCAGGCGAACATCACCAGCACGTCAACCCGAACCGGGACCGGGCCGGTGCGCCGCTGGCACGCGCCTAATCAGTCTTTGCTGCCGGCAACCAGCGCCAGTCGAGTCGGCGTTAATCGAGGCGTGCGCGCAGCCGCCTTCACGACGTGATGAACGCTCGGTCGCGAAGCCGCGTTCAAACCGAACGGCAGTCGATGAGACGAGGTCGATCGACCCAAGCAGCGGCAGCCGTAGGCTGGCGGCGGCTGCTTTCGCCACAGGGATTGGTCGAATCGATGCTCACCAGCCGTGAAGTTGTTGTCGGCGTTCGATGCGGTCGATGGAACAGCACACGCCGAGCAAGCGTGGTGGTAAAATCGAGCCGCCAATTCGTCACAGATCGCGCGTGCGACTTGATAGACCCATGCGCCGTCCAGGGCGCGGCACCAGCCGCCATGCGCGCCGCTGGCATCAACGCGATGCTGCTCGAACTCGCGTTAGCTACTGACCACGCCGCCGACGTATCAGTTCACCGGGCCGATCGTTGAAGTTCGGTGAGGTCTTGCGTCGCCCGTGACTGGTTCAAATCATCAATGTCGGATGGTCGCAGCGCTGGCGCGCCCATCGCGCTGCGCAACTGCCGGCCGACTCCACGCGTCCTCGCACGGTACAGTTCGAACCATGCCGTGTGCTCACCAGTTCCCGGCGCTCCCGACTGTGGTTGCCGACCACGCGCGCCAGAGCCAGTTGCACGAAGTCAGCCCGCCGCGCCGGCATATTGATTATCGCTGCTTCAGGTGAGCGCGGTATGATCGCCGTTGCCTTCACTCGGGCTCTGTTGGTCGAATCGCCACCGACACCGCCAGCAGCGGTTGATCAGCGTTAGCAAACGCCGGTGCCAGCCGATCGTTGCCGCAAGATAAACACTCGCGCATCGAAGAAGCGGCCTCCCGCTGGTGCGGGCATCCAGCATATGGCGGCGCTTGAGCCCGCCGCCTTACGCGCACCGTCGTCAGCGCTGCGCTCGTGCTTATGGCGTATTGCACTCGAGCAACACGCCACTACGTGGCTGAGTCAACGCCAGCAGCGTGAGACCGCGCCGCTGCGTCGGTCGATCGGACGATATTCAGATAACCGCCGTCGGCGGCCGCCGCTGCGTGCCCCTCGCTCAGAACAGCCACCGGACTGGCCATGAAAAATCGGTATCAGCGCGGTGATGCAACCACAGCGTCTGCCGTCAGCCCGGCCATTACAAGGGGCGTCGGAACGGCGGGCGTAGCCGAACAACGGCTCAATCCGCGTTTATTGATCCTAAAAGTTGCCAGACGAAGGCCCCGACGCCAGAACGCGCGGCTCGATATACATCGCGCATTGCCACTGGCTACACGGGCTATCAGCTTGACCGCTGACAGCAGCAAAAATCCACCACCGGGCGTCTTCTTTGAGGCGATAGCGTTTAGCGCTTACAGGCCCACTCGGCATTGGCGTTCATGCGACGCATTTATCGATGATTCGCCAGGACAAGTCAGTGATCCCGGTGATGTTTACAGCAAGAAGGCCGTGACCAAACAGCTGTCGGACCGCTGCTGGCGCTGCCAGCAGTACCTGGCTCCACGCCATGCTTCGTCGCCAAACAGCGACGTGGTTATCGTCAGCCGCGGCCAGCCAGGCTGAAGTCCGGCGAGGCTGACACGCTTCTACCTGCTGTCGCGGGTTCGCCAGCAAACGATCCAGTGTTGAAACCGCACTGGACTCGACCTGGCAATTCTGCAGCATCAAGTGCTGGGCACGGCGGCTTGGCTCCTGACGTTGCATAATCCTGCCCTTGCGCACCATTGCCGCTGCGTCTCAACGACATCACCACGCACCAGTCGGAAGCCATATCGACGCGCCGCAACCAGAGTCTTCCATGCCGCCAGAACGAAGAGACGCCAGTGCGCGCCGCTGAGCGCCAACTCGGCGCTCGTTGCGAAGGGTCTCGACCGGCAACCAGTTATCTACCGTTAATGGCGGCACCAGATTATATTACAAGCCCAAGCCACGAAAACCGAGCTGCTACGCGCTCCAGCTTCAAAATGTTGACATCATGCCAATCACTGGATTGAAAAGCCACCATGCGCCTTCGCTGGATATTATCAAGGCTCAGGCGAATGAAGTTTTCGTCGCGTGCGTGTCAGGGTCAGAAAAGCAGCCTGGATCCGAAAGACCCGGAAGGCCGGCATCTTATTGCCTCACGCCGGATGGCTGTTTGACCGTCGAAGCCCCGCCTGTGGCGCGGATGCTGGTCAGCGTGCGCGTCTCATCATCCCACGCTTTGGCTCAAGCAACCTGGTTCCTGCCGCGCCGCCGAAGCGTCGAAAATGCCAGAACCTCGCCAGGTGGTGCGCGTCGTATCTTGCGGTTGCTCGGTGCTCACGCCAGAGGCAAAAGCTGGTACCAGCTGGCAATGTTCTAGTAAAGTCCTGGACCGCCGGCGCGGCGCCCGACACCGGCTCGGTGCCAACCAGTGTTCAGCCACCAGGCTTCGTGTTCTTCCCGGTGGCCGCAGCCGCGCATTCAGCGTTGGCTGGAATTCAGCCCCGCCAGACAGCCGGGGTGACCGCCTGATTCAGCTGTCCGCTCATGGCGGGCGGCTTTGGCATCTTCTACCATTTGCCAGCCACAGCGCCATGATATGGTGATCGATAAGCCCGCACGTCGCGCGTTCATTACTCGTTGATCCTCCGATAACCGGTTTGTGTATTAAATCGACCGCACGCTTTTGGTCTCTCCGCGTGGCCAGCTATATTCACTTCGGTGGCTACCATCCGCAGCTTTGGATGCTGGTGGTCATCCTGCCACCAGACTGGCCGGGGTTTCAGCGCAGCCAGTCTTCCACTTTCATGCGGCCTCAGCCAGCCAAAGCTGAGGCGGCGTGTTAAATGCAGATAGCTCCATCGCACCTCCACGGGTGACTCTTGACGGCCATTGAACCCAATCTTGGGTCCAGTCAGCTTACCGTGGCGGTGCCGCGCCTTACTCCACCGCCGCAACGCGCAGGTCCATCGATCAGGCGCCCGCCGTTAAAGTCAGTGCAATCGACCGGGGTGACGCCGCCGACAGGCCCGCTGATCGACGCGGTAGCGGACGATTGCTGCCGCCTGCGGGGCATCTCGGCGCCGCGGCTGCGCCGTCTGCACGCAGAACGCGCCGGATTTGAGAGTTGGCCGGACGCTAACCACGGCGTTCCCAGTCGTCGAGGCGTTAGCTCCAGCACGACGGCTTGCGGATCGCGGTACGTGCCGCATTGCTTGACCAGCACGTCGAGCGCGGCCATGTGCCTCGGCCACCGCTGGCGGACGTGCGATCGGCGGCCGCGCCAATCGGTCGCGTCGAGCGCCTCAGTGGTGGCGTGCGGCAAGCGCGAAGCGCGCCGCCTCGGCACCGGCATCGCGGTCGAGCAGCACCACGCGCGCGCCGGCTTTCGTCCGCTCAGCGTCGCGCAGGCCAGTCCGACCGCCGCTGCGCGCCACGCCGGTGATCAGCGCGACGCGGCCAGACGAGAGGCAGAAACGCCTTGCAGACCCGATTGGCTGTGCAGCAGCCGTGCTCACGCCCGGCTCCGGCATGGATCAGAAGTCGAGCTCGACCTTAGCGCCAGTCCGGGATCCGAGCGGCTGAGAACAGCTGCCAGGTGCCGCGCCAGCCGCGCGTGGCGCAGGTCGTTACTGACCAGGCCGCGTTCGTCGAGAAGCGCGCCATCACCTGCAGCCGGGCCACTGACGACGTGAACGCCATGTGATCGAGTCCACGCCGGTCGCGCGTTGGCGGGCATCAGGCTGGTCCAGTAGATCGTGCATGCGGCCTGGCCTGCTTGCCGCCGGGCGGAGTACAGCCATGCCACCACCGGAAGCCAGCGAAAGGTCGGGCGAGTGCCCCTGCCGAGGCCGAGCAGGCCGCACCGTGAGTCGATCGTCAGCACGTCGCCGGCTGCGGACCGCGATCGGTGAAGCGGTTCATGCCGAGGATCATGCGCATGGCTCCGGTGGGATGGTGAATGCCGATCCACGCCACGAGGACTAAGCGGGCCCGCTGTCGCCGCCGTTGACGCCAGCCGCTGGATGCGCCACTGTGCGGCGGCATCCGGCGTGATGCCGTTCGATCGGCGGCATCAGATCAGTGCCATCGGCCAGCGCCTCCGCCACGAGGCTGTCGGCTGCGCGCCACGACGGCGCCTCCACCACGCGTCGCCGATGTTGCGCAGCCACCTGCCCGGCCGCGAAGACTCGGCGACTTGTGCACCGGCAGGTTCGGGTTCCGATGCGCGCAGCGAACGGACGCTGGCCTACCACCAGGCTGAGTCCAGTGGCCGCTGCGGCGCTCAGGCGCCGGCTCATCGTTACGATCCGAACGCCGCGTCGCCGGGCCCGTCGATCCACCACGTCGGCGCCGCCGCTGCCCGCAGCAGCTGCACCACGTCGGCAAAACGGTGGTCGCGCATTGATGGTCGCGTCGTTGCCGCGGCCAGTGCTCCGCGCCTGCGAGCCACGCGCCTTGGCATCCGCTCGACCACTGGTGCCGACCACGGTGTGCCCAAGCGCCGCAGCCCGGGCGCACACCAACGGCCCCACACCGCCCGCGGCGCGCGATAACTGTGCTCGCCGTGCCGCGCGTGACGCGGCCGTGAAGGTCGTCAGCACCAGGTAGTTGCCGCGGTTGAGGCCTGAGCAGCAGCCGCGGCGCCTGGCGGCCTCCGTCTTCCACTCGCCGGCGTGGCAGCCTGCCGCGCAATCGGCCGGCACCGGTTTCGCACGCTGCTTTGCTTGCCGCGCCCTGGGTGCGGGACGCCGATGGATGCTCCCACGATCGCCTCGGCAGAGGAAGCCGGTGACACCGGCGCCGGCGATCAGCACCACGCTTTGCCTGCAGCCATCCATCCAGGTCTGACGCACCGCCGGGCTTTGCAGCGTCGATGGGATCCAGCACGCGGCGCGAGATACACGTCGATCAGAAGTTGACGCCGATCGCGCAGCTGGCGAATGCGCCACGCTCAGCCCGGCCCCGGCGGTTCGCGGCTTCGCCGTCTTGCACGCCAAGCGAGCTCGACAAATCCCGCCGTAGCCAGCGGCACGATGCGGCGCGCCGGCAACGGCTTTAACGCCGATGAGCGCATCGGCGCGCTGCGCGCCTCGCGCCAGGTCAGCCCCTCGCTGCAAGTGGCGCCGCAGGTTGGCGAATCCCGCCTCGTAGACGTCGCGCGCCACCACTCTCGCGCAACTCGCGCTCGCGGCCCGGCGGCGTGGCAAGGTCGACTCCCAATGCCAGAACGTGCGGTCAGCCAGTCGGTCACCGGCTTCAACGTCACGGTAGCCACATAGCGCTGCAACGGCACCGATCGCCTCGACGATGCAGTAGGTGCTCTTGTGTTCGCGGTCGTCGAGCGTCAGCAGCTGCTCGCGGATGCGGTTGCCAGTCCTTCAGCGTGAAGCTCGCGAACGCAACGCCACTTGCGGCGATGCTTCGTTGGCCTCGATGCGGCTGGTTCTCGAGGCCACGGTCGTGCTGTTGGTCAGTGAGCTAGTTGAGAAGTCGACGCAGCACCTGCCAGAACGCGCTCGATGGGGGCGTCGATGACCAGTGGATCATGACGACCTCTGTCTAGCATCGCTACAGTCAGCTCCACTGCGCGCCGGTCTTTGTGCTCGGTGCATCCGCGGCCATCGGTGCGATGCTCCGAATAGATCGCGTGTTCGTGGTCTGCTGCCACGTTCAGCGAGGCCAGATCGTATTCAGGCCCTTTGCTTTGGTTACTTTCATTTGGGCCAGCAAATGAAAGTGACCGCCATGACAGGCGCACCCGCGGAGCTCTCACGCAGTGAAGAAGCCCAGCCCACAGCGCTCACCGAAGAGCCGCTTCAGCGCGTCAACCCGCCCTGGAACACGCCGTTGCCGATCAGCTCGGTCAGCTCGCGTTCGCGGCCCTCGGCGCAGTCGAACTCCGCGCTCCATTCGGCGAAGCTGCGCCCGCCATCGGTGATCGGCGTCAGCTTCAGCGTGGAGACGTAGTTGTCCACGCCCATCGGGCTTTCGAGGATCTCGTAGCTGCAGCTGAATAGTCGTAGTCCGACAGCGCCAGCAGCCGCTCGCGGATCATGCCGCCGTCGCGCGTGTGGAAGTGGCGGATGCAGCCGACGCTGGTCGGCCGGCTCGTTGTTCTCGATGCGGCTGTCGGCGATCGCCGGATGCCACTGCGGCATGCCGTTGAAGTCGCGGATGCGCGACCACACCGTGTCGGCGCTGGCGTCGATCGACGCTGGACACGTAGATGCGGATCAAGGCTGGTCACTCTTGCTTCGTCGGTGCGGCGGTGCCGGCGGCAACGCCGCCGTGGCACGCCGACACGCTCGCCGCCAGGCCGCTGGATGTCGCCCGACTCGAGCCCGATCTCGCGCAGCAACTGGTCGACCAGCGGCGCCTGCGCGCGAAAGCGCAGGGCCGAGTTGACCGACGCTGTCGGCGAAGCTGCCGCCGTTGCTGCCATCGCCGTCGCCGCCGCCGCCCGAGCCGCCGAGCCCGTCGACGTGCAGGATCTTGATGCCCTCGATGCGCTCCATCGGCCGCACCGACTCGCGGATGATGGCCTCGGCCTTCTCGACCAGCCGCAGGCGCAGCACCGACAGCGCGCCTCGGGCGACAGCACGTTCTGCGCCTCGTTCATCAGGCGCATGGCCTCGGCCTCGATCTCGGCGCGCACGCTTGCGTCGCCAGCGACTTGATCTTGTCGGCATCGGCATCGGCCTGCGGCCTGCGCGCGGATCGCCGCGCCGCGGTCGGCGCTGGCCAGCATTCTCGGCCTGCGCCGCCGACGTGAGGCGCAGCGCCTCGCGCTCGGCGGCCTGCGCCGCGCCGATCAGATCGATCGCCTTCTTGCGCTCGGCCATCTCGACCTCGCGCGCGGTGAACACCTTCTCTTCGGCCGACACCGCTTGCGCGCGCGCGCACTTCGGCATCGGCCTGCGCCTCGCTCTGCGCCTTGCTCTCGCGCGCCACCGCGATCGCGCGCTGCTGCTCGGCCGAGCTCCAGCGCCTGGCGGCGCGCCACCTCGGCGGCCTGCACCGCGCGCTCCTTCTGGATGCGCTCCTGCTCGACGCTCAGGTCGCTGCGGATGCGCGCCGCCTCGATCGTCTGCTTGGCGGCGATCTGCGCGCGCTTCGGCGTCCTGCTCGCGCTGCGCCCGCTCGGTCGGCCACCTCGGCGCGCTGGCGCGCGCGCGCGATCTCGACCTCGCGCTGCTGCGTCAGCCGCGCGTATTCGCTCTCGCGGTCGATGTCGAGCGAGAGCTTCTCGGCCTCGAGGTTCTTGTTGCGGATCGCGATCAGCGTGTCCTGCTCGACGTCGTTGCGCTGCTTCTTGCGGTGCTCGATCTGCTCGGTCAGCCGCGTCAGGCCCTCGGCGTCGAACGCGTTGCTCGGGTTGAAGAACTCCATCGCGGTCTGGTCGAGCTGCGTCAGCGACGCCGACTCGAGCTCAGGCCGTTCTTGATCAGGTCGCCGGCCACCGTGTCGCGCACGCGCTTGACGTAGGCTGCCGCGCTTTTCGTGCAGCTCCTCCATCGTCATCTCGGCCGCCGGCGGTGCGCAGCGCGTCGACGAACTTGCCTTCGACCAGCTCCTTCAGCTGCTCCAGGCTCGAGCGTGCGCTGGCCGAGCGTCTGCGCCGCCGCCGCGCACCGCGCTCGGGCTCGGCCGCCACGCGCACGTAGAACTCGGCGATCACGTCGACGCGCATGCGGTCCTTGGTGATCAGCGCCTTGTCGCGGCCGCGCGCCACCTCGAGCCGCAGCGTGTTCATGTTGACCGGGATCACCTCGTGCACGATCGGCAGCACCAGCGCGCCGCCGTCGAGCACCACCTTCTGGCCGCCCAGGCCCGTGCGCACGAAAGCGCGCTCCTTGCTGGATGCGCAGGTACAGCCAGTGCAGCAGCCACGACGACGATCGCGACGACGATCGCCGCGACGATCAGGCCGAGGATGAAGTTGCCGAATTGGGCGCCAGTCATGTGCGTCTCCTTGAATCTGGTCTATCGCTTGATCTGCGTGAAGCGGCGCGTCGTCTCGGTCAGCGCCACCTCGGTGGGCAGCCGCTCCATCGAGCTCGCGCCGTAGAAGCCGTGGCAATCAGGGCAGCGCGCGAGAATGCAGCTCGCATCGTCCGGCGTGGCGATCGGCCCGCCGTGGCACAACACGATCACGTCGGGCTTCACCGCCTTGGCGGCGGCCGCATAGGCGTTGATCGGCGCCACGCAGTCGGCGAGCTTCAACGCCGGTCCCGGCGCCGATCGCGCCGCCGGTGGTCAGCCCGAGGTGGCGCACGACGATGTCGGCGCCGGCCTTGCGCCATGTCGCGCGCGTTCTGCTCGCTGAACACGTACGGCGTGGTCAGCAGGTCGAGCGCGTGCGCGCGCGATCAACTCGACCTCGAGGCCGTAGCCCATGCCGGTCTCTTCGAGGTTGGCGCGGAAGGTGCCGTCGATCAGGCCGACGGTCGGGAAGTTCTGGATGCCCGAGAAGCCGAGCGCGATCAAGCGCGCGCAGGAACTCATCGGCGATCATGAACGGATCGGTGCCGTTCACGCCGGCGAGCACCGGCGTGTGCTTCACCACCGGCAGCACCTCGTGCGCCATCTCGCAGACGATGTCGTTGGCGTTGCCGTACGCCAGCAGGCCCGCCAGCGAGCCGCGGCCGGCCATGCGGTAGCGGCCCGAGTTGTAGATCACGATCAGGTCGATGCCGCCGGCCTCTTCGCACTTGGCCGACAGGCCCGTGCCGGCGCCGCCGCCGCCGATGATCGGCGTGCGCGCAGCGATCTTGCGGCGCAGGCTGTCGAGGATGGTCTGGCGGGCGATGCGGGGCATGGTTGTCTCGGGCCTCGTTGGTCAGCGCGCGGCGCGCGATCGCCGCCGCCGGTGCGCGCGATCACGTCGCGCCAGGCCGCCACCAGCGCGTCGGCGAAGGCCTCGTCGTTGATGTGCAGCGGCAGGCGCTCAAGCTGCGGTTGGCGCCGCCGCGGAAGTTGCGCTCGATCGCTTCGAACAGCACGCGATCGGCCTCGGGGTCGTGGAACGGCTGTGCCCGGTCGGTCGATCTGCCGACACGCCGCCTTCGGGAATCAGGAAGCGCACCGGCCCGCTCATCGCGTTGAGCTTGCGCGCGATGAACTCGCCGATCGCGCGGTTCTCTTCCGACCGTGGTGCGCATCAGCGTCACGGTCGGGTTGTGGCGGTGCAGCTGGCGGCCCTTGAAGCGCTCGGGCACCGATGTCCCAGGCGCCGAAGTTCACCATGTCGAGCGCGCCGCACGAGCCGACGTACGGCAGCGGCTGGCGCGCGAACACGTCCATCCGCGTCGGCCCGGCCGACAGCACGCCGCCGACGATCTCGTCGGCGATCTCGGTGGTCGAGACGTCGATCACGCCGGCCAGCAGCCCTGATTCGGCGAGCTTCTCCATCGACTGGCCGCCGACGCCCGGTGGCATGGAACACCAGGCAGTCGTAGTCGGCTTCGAGCCGCTTGGTCACCATCTGCACGCAGGCCGTGGTGACGCCGAACATCGTCAAGCCCAGCGCCGGCTTGGTGGCGCTGTCGGCGGCCACCGGGTGCGCGATCATCCCGGCCAGCGCGTGGGCGGCGTTGGCGAGCACCTTCTCGCTGATGCGATTGATGCCCGACACGTCGGTGATCGAGTACATCATGCAGATGTCGCTCGGGCCGACGTACGGGCGCGTGTCGCCCGACGGCCATCGTCGACACCATCACCTTCGGGCAGCCGATCGGCAGCGCGCGCATCGCCCGCGTGGCCAGCGTGGTGCCGCCCGAGCCGCCGGCGCGCGATGATGCCGCCGACGTCGCGCCGCGTGAGCAGGAAGCGCTCGAACGCGACCGCCATCGCGCTGACCGAGCTGCCGCGGTCGTTGGTGAACACCGCGCGCTCGCCATCGGGATGGTGGCGCGCCACCTCGCGCGGGTGCACGCTGGCAGGCGACGGCTTGCCCGAGGTGGCGAGGTCGACCGTGACCACGCGCAGGCCGAGCTTCTCGAGGCACTGGCGCAGGTAAAACAGCTCGCGGCCCTTGGTGTCGAAGGTGCCGGCCACGTAGGCGGCGCGTGCGCTGCTGGCGGCGATCGGGAAATCGAAGACGACGGCTGGACGAGCCGATGTCGCGCTGCGGCCATCGGCTGCCTGCCGCCGGGCTCGCGCGCCGCGCAGGCGTGCGCGGCACCCGCCGGCTCGCGCGCGATGTCGCTCACCGGTGCCGACGCGTCGCCGCTGTTCCAGCGGTTGAACCCGCGCACCGTGCGCGGCGCCAGGTCGTCGAGCGTCGGCGCGCCGTCGCCGTAGCGCGCCGCACCGTCAGCACCTGGCGTGCGCTCGGCGGTTGCTGGCGCGGCGTCGCCGCGACGTCCGGCCTCGTCGTCGTCGCTGGCGCGCACGCCGAGCAGGCGCTCTTGCAGTTCGCGATCGCCGGCGAGCACGCTGCGCAGGCATCTCCTGCGCCAGCCGGCCGTTGACCATCACGCCGATGCGATCGGCGACGTCGATCGCGACGCCCAGGTTCTGCTCGATCAGCAGCACCGCTGATCTCGTTGTCGCCGGCCGAGCTCGCGCAGCGCCTGCACCACCTGCTCGACGATCACGCTGGGGCCAGACCTTCGGTGGGCTCGTCCATCACCAGCAGCCGTGGCTCGAGCAGCAGCGCACGGCCGATCGCCAGCATCTGTTGCTCGCCGCCCGACAGCATCGCGCCGCCGTGGCCCTTGCGCTCGGCCAGGCGCGGGAACATCGCGTAGACGCGATCGACCTCGCGCTTGCGCTTGGCCACCAGGCGCAGTGTCTCGTCGACCGACAGCGACGGCCAGACGCGCCGGCCCTGCGGCACGTAGGCGATGCCGCGCTTGGTGATCTCGTTGGGCGCGCAGGCCAGGAATCTCCTCGCCGGCCAGCCTGACGCTGCCGGTGGCCTTGACCAGGCCGGTGATGGCGTTGCACAGCGTGGTCTTGCCCATGCCGTTGCGCCCGACGATGGCGAACACGCCGCGCTCGATCGTGAAGGCCACGCCCTGCAGCGCGTGCGCGCGGCCGTAGTAGACGTCGAGGCCATCGACCACCAGGATCGGGCCGCGCGCTTGGCGCGTCGCCATCAGCGGATCGCGCGGACCACAGCGGCATCAGTGCTTGCCCCCCATGTAGATCGCCTGCACCTGCGCGTCGTTCTCGATCTCGCTCGGGCGTGCCGGTCTTCAGCACGCGGCCGTTGTGCATCACGGTCACGCGCTCGGCCACGCTTGAGCGCGATGTCGAGGTCGTGCTCGATCAGCACGAAGCTCATGTGCGCCGGCAGCGAGTTCAGCAGCGCGACCAGTTCGCGCCGCTCGGCCGGCGACAGCCCGGCGGCCGGCTCGTCGAACAGGATCAGGCGCGGCGCGCCGGCCAGCGCCATGCCGATCTCGAGCTGGCGCTGCTGGCCGTGCGACGAGGCTCGCCACCGGCTCGTCGGCGATGTGCGAGAGGCGCACGCGCTCGAGCAGGTCGTCGGTGGCCACCGTCGGATGCGTGGCTCGCGCGCGCGCGCCAGAAGCGAGAAGCGTCCGCTGGCCACGCCGCGCACCGCGAGGAACAGGTTGTCGCGCACCGCTCAGTGCGCGGAACAGCAGCGATGACTGGTAGGTGCGCCGCAAGCCCTTGCGGATGCGTTCGTGCGGCGGCAGCGCGGTGATGTCTTCGCCGAAAAACTGGATGCTGCCCGGCGGTCGGCGGAAAGTCGCCGGTGATGGTGTTGAACAGCGTGGTCTTGCCGGCGCCGTTGGAGCCGAGGATCGCGTACTTCTGCCCGGCGGCGACGGTCAGCGACACGTCGTCGACCGCGCGCAAGCGCGCCGAAGGCACGCGTCACCCGCTGAGAATCAGCGCATCGCCCGGCAGCAGCGCGCCGCTCCGGCGCGCGCATGTCAGCAGCGCGGCTCGCGGACCGCGCGTCGATCTCAGCTGGGTGACCGAGCCATGTCAGACCTGCGCCGTCAGCGGCACATCCGTAACGCACCGCGGATCGGCTCGCCAGCCGCAGTGTTGCCCCCTCGAGGAGGCGGCCGCCAGGCCGCTCGGGTAGGTCATTTCCTGCAGTCAGGCACGTCGCGCGAGCCGAGGCCCATCTTCTTGAACTCGGCTTCAGGCAGGCCCAGCGTCTGGCTGATGTTGGGCACCGTCTTCGACGACCTTGTTGTAGAACGAGCCGTCGGCGCGCCTTGGCCACTTCGGTGATGTAGGTGGTGCCGACGCCGTTGCGGTTGGCATCGATCTTCACTTCGCCGGCCGGGCCCTTGAAGTTGGTCTTCTGCAGCGCCTCGCGATACGCCTTCTGGCCGTTGGACAGATCGCCCTTCACCGCGTCGAGCGCGTCGAGCGTCGCCTTGGTGTTGATGTAGTACAGGTAGGCGAACAAGCTCGGGCTCGGGAAGCCGTCCTTGAACGTGGCCTTGTAGTCGGCGACGAACTTCTTCCACTCCGGCGTGTCGATCGAGTCGGCCATCGGCCCGGCCGCTCGCGGTGCCGAGCAGCGACTCGCGGCGCTTGCCCTTGTAGTTGAGCACCGTCTGGTCGACCGTGATCGAGCCGCCGATCATCGGCTTGTTGCCGCCGGTCTGCTCGTACTGCGTCAGGAAGTTGACCGCGTCCGAAGCCGCCGAGCACGACCACCAGCGCGTCGATGTCCTTCGGGATCTTGGCGATCACCGACGCGTAGTCTTTCGTGCCCAGCGGCACCCAGGCCTTGTCGACCACCTTGCCGCCCTTGGCGCAGTAGCTGGCCATGAAGCCCTGCACCTGCGAGTACGGGAAGCCGTAGTCCTCGGCGATCAGGAAGGTCTTCTTGTAGCCCTTGCCGAGCGCGTGCTCGCCCAGGCCCACCATCCACTGCGCGCCTTCGGTGTTGAAGCGGTAGAAGTTCGGCGACGGGTCGGTCAACGTGGTCGCTTGCGCGCCCGACGCAGCCGTTGATGAAGGTGATGTTGGGTTGCGTCTTGGCGTAGTTCTTGACCGCGATGCCTTCGTCGCCCGACAACGGGCCGATCATGATCTGCACCTTGTCCTGCTCGACCGCCTTGCGCGTCGATGCCACGGCCTTGTCGGGCGTGGCGTCCGACGAGCACCTTGACGAACTCGATCTTCTTGCCGCCGGCCATGCCGTTCTTCTGCTTCAGCGCCAGGTCGGCACCGCGCATGCTGTCCTGTCCCGGCGCTGCGAACGGTCCCTCGAGCGTGGCCAGCAGGCCGATCTTGCAGCGTCTCCTGCGCCCAGGCTGTCGCCCATCACGGCCACCGCGGCGGCCAGCCCGAGCACTGAACGGGCCAGATTCTCTTCGTCACTTTCACTGCTGTCTCCTTTGGTGTTGGAAGTGGGGCTGCTGCGGGCCGAGCGCGACGCGAAGTTGCGCCCACAGCCCGAGCAGGCCGTCGGGGAAAACAGCACGATGGCGAGGAACACGCCGCCGATCACGAGGTTGAAGCGTTCGCGGTCGACGAGGTCGATCGCGAAGTTCTGCAACAGCACGAAGACGATCGCGCCGATGAAGGCGCCGATCGGGTGCTTCATGCCGCCGAGCACGGCGATGATCAGGATGTTGATCATCGCGCCGGTGTTCATCGTGCCGGGCGAAATGCGCGCGTTATACCAGACCATCAACACGCCGCCCACCGCGGCGAGCAGGCCCGCGGCAGCATGCGCAGCCACGCGGTGCGCGGTGACGTGAAATCCCAGCGCGTCCATGCGCCGCGGGTTGTCGCGAATGCCCTGCAGCGCAACGCCGAACGGTGCGCGCACGCAGCAGCTTGACGAAGCAGTAGCCGAGCACCGCGCAGGCCAGCGCGAGAAAGTAAAACGGCGTTGGCTCGCGAAAGTCGACGCCAAACACCGTGGGCGCGAACACCTTGTTGAAGCCCTGGAAGCCGTTGAACAGCGTGTAGTTCTGCTGCGCCAGATAGAAAAACGCCACGCCGATGGCCAGCGTGATCATGATCGTGTAGATGCCTTCGGTGCGCACCGACCAGCCAACCCACCAGCGTGGCGAAGATGATGGCCACCGCCAGCGCGATCGCCACCGACAGCCACCACGGCCAGTTGAGGCTGATGGCCACTGCGCTGCTGGAGCCGAAGATCGCGACCATGTAGCCGGCCATGCCGGCCACCGTCATCTGCGCCAGCGACACCATGCCGCCGTAGCCACCGAGAAAGGTGAGCGACAACGCGATCAAGCCGAGCGCAAGCGACTGGGCACCGATCTGATAGAGTGAAGAACGGTGTGGCGACGAACGGATAGAGCATCACGCCGAGCGCCACCAGCACGTGCCGCCAGGCGATGTGTTGGGTCAGCCACGCGAGCCAGCGCGGCATGTTGAGGCTGCCGTCGATCGGCGCGGTGGTAGTCCTTGGCGATGCAGGCAGCGGCCGCACGTCGCAGAGGCTGCGGTGTTCATCGCGCGACGCCAGTAGGCTGCACTCATGGTTTTGCTTGCTCACTGCGTGAGAGCGCGCCGGTCTCGGCCGGCGGCCGAGCTACTTTCATTTGCGGCCCCAAATGAAAGTAGCCAAAGCAAAGGGAGCTCAACACGATTTGACCGAGCCAACTGGATGAGAACCTCCGAACAGAAACTGGTTCGTCTCGCAATGCCTTTGGCCACGGATGCACCGCCTGTCTTTGTGCTCGGTGCATCCGCGGCCAGTGGCATGACGCATCGAACGATTCCCGCTCGTGGTTTTGTTGCCACGTCAGCGAGCCAGATCGTATTCAGGCCCTTTGCTTTGGTTACTTTCATTTGGGCCCGCAAATGAAAGTGACCACCGGCGGGGCGCGCCCGCGCGCTCTCACACAGTGAGGCAAAACCGTCACGCAGCTCTCCCCATGATCCCGCGCGGCCTGAAGGCCAACACCAGCACCATGATCACGAACGTGAACACCACGCTGTAAGTCGGCGCGTACGCCAGCCCAAACTGCTCCGCAGTGCCGATTAGCAGCGCGCCGATCGCCGCACCGCCCACGCTGCCCATGCCGCCGACGATCACCACCACCAGCGACGCCAGCAGGTAGCGCGTGTCCTCGCCGGGCGACATCGAGAGCGCGCTGCCGCCCCACGACACCCGCCAGCCCCGCCAGCCCGGCACCGATCGCGAACGTGATCGCGAACACCAGCTGCACGTTGACGCCCGACGCGGCCAGCATGCCGCGGTCGTCAACGCCGGCGCGGATCATCATGCCTACGCGCGTGCGCGCCAGAAACCACCACAGCGCCGAGCGCCGATCACCAGCGCCATCACGAGCACAGCGATGCCGATAGGTCGGGAACTTCTCGACCAGCGGCAGCGTCGGTCGAGCCGTAGATCCAGCGCGGCGGCTCGAAGGTGTAGATCTCACCGCCCCAGATCCACAGCATCACGTCGGCCAGCACGATCGACAGGCCGATCGTCACCAAGCGTCTGTCCGCAGGTCCTGCCCTTGCATCTGGCGGAACACGACCACCTGCAACGCAGATCCGACCACCGCCGGCGGTGACGAAGCCGGCCGCGACCGCGAGCACCCACGAGCCGGTCTGCTCGCCGACCACCTAGCCGATGTACGCGCCGAGCAGGTACAAGCGAGCCGTGCGCGAGGTTGACGTTGCGCATCAGGCCGAACACCAGCGTGAAGCCGCTGGCGACCAGGAAGTACAGCGACGCCAGCGTCAACGAGTTGAGCAGCGTGGTGAAGAACAGCCGGTCGTTGTCGTCGATCGCCCAGATCGCGAACATGAGAATGGGCCCACCGAAGCAGCAGCCAGGCGGCCCATTGCGCCGCGTGACGTGGCGCAACGTCACGCGCGCGCCCCAGGTCCGCTCGGCGGCGATGTCGGGCTGCTTGGCGAAGCACGCCATCCTTCATCACCGCGAGCAGACGTTTTGGATCGCGCAGGATCGCGAGGTTCGCCATCGGGTCGCCATCGACCAGCAGCAGGTCGGCCAAGTAGCCTTCCTTGATCTGGCCCGAAGTTCGCCCGGCTTCATCATGATCTGGCCGCCGTACAGCGTGGCGCAGCGGATCGCCTCCACCCGGCGTGAAGCCCGAGGTACTTGACGAAGAACTCGAGGTCGCGCGCGTTCTGGCAGTGCGGCGTGAACGCGAAGCCGTAGTCGCCGCCGGGCAGCACGCGGACGCCGCGCTTGTGCATCGCCTTCAGCGACTCGAGCGCGTGCGTCCCACTCGATGCTGGTAGCCCATCGCGCACGGCCTTGCGCGTGCGTGATGCCCACGGCTCGGCCTCGTGCAGCATCGCGTACAGGATCGCGATGCCGGGCGCGACGAACACGCGGTCGCTTGCGCCGCCTCGAGCATGTCGAGCGTCTCGTCGTCGGTGAAGCTGGCGTGGTAGATCACGTCGATGCCGTGGCGCAGCGCCTGCTTGACCGATGCCGGCCGAGCGCGCGTGCGCGGTGCCGCGCTTGCCGCGCATCCGCACCTCGTCCATCGCGGCGGCGACCTCGGCGTCGGTCATCCAGTTGGTCTCGGCCGGCGACTGCGGCGTGAAGTTGTCGCCCGACAGGTTGAGCTTGATCGAGTCGACGCCGTACTTCAGGAACAGGCGCACGGCCTTGCGCATCTCGTCGGCCGCCGCTGACGTTGACGCCGAAGCTGAACTCGGGGAACGGCAGGTGCGGCAGCGTCTCGTCGCCGAGCGCCGCCGAGCACCGTGATCTCCTGGCTCGCCGCCAGGTAGCGCGGGCCGGGGATCTGGCCGGCGTTGATCGCATTGCGGATCACCACGTCCGAGCCGCGGCTTGGCGCAGGCGGCGCCGACGCACGACGTGAAGCCCGCCTCGAGGTAGCGCCTGCGCGACCGTGGCGCACCACAGCACGTGCTCTTCGAGCGGCATGCGTCTGGATCGCCGGCCAGCGTCGCCGCGTCGTTCCACGAGAAGTGCGTGTGGGCCTCGCACATGCCCGGCATCAGCGTCGCGCCGGCGCCGTCGATGACCGTCGCGCCGGCCGGCGAGATCGGCGCGCGTGCTGCGGCCGACCTGCCGGATGCGGTTGCCCTGCACCAGCACGCTGCCCGGTAGCGGGTTGCCGCCGCGTGCCGTCGAGGATGCGGACGTTGGTGAAGACGACGTGTTGCCATGATGTTCTCCTCAGGCGGCCCAACGCGTGGCTAGCTGCGCGCATCGCAGCACGCACCGGCGGCGCGCGGTGGAACTCGCCGTCCTTCATCACCGCGAGGATGCGGCTCTTGTCCTGCAGCACCGTGATGTCGGCCAGCGGGTCGCCGTCGACCAGCAGAATGTCGGCCAGGTAGCCCTCGCGGATGTAGCCAAGCACCTTGCCCATGCGCATCATCGGCCCGCCCCACGCGGTGGCCGACAGCAGCGCCTCCATCGTGCTCATGCCGACGTGCCTTGACGAAGTACTCGAGGTCCTTCGCGTTGGTGCCGTGCGGCGTCCACGCGAAGCCGTAGTCGCCGCCGGGCAGGATGCGGATGCCGCGCTTGCGCATCGCCTTCATGCTCTCGATCGCGCGCTCGAGCTCGCGGTGGTAGCCCATCTTGCGCGTCACCTCGGGCGTGAGCCCCCATTGCAGGCGTTGTGGCAGGTGTTGATCAGCCACGCCAGGCCGGGCGCGATGAAGTGCTCGAACTTGTGCTGCCTCGAGCAGATCGAGCGCCTCTTCGTCGGCAAAGCTCGCGTGGTAGATCACCTCGATGCCGTGCTTGATGCACTGCTTGATCGACCACGTGCTGCGCGCGTGCGCGGCGACGCGCTTGCCCCAGGCCTTGGCCTCGCTCGACCAGCACCGCGATCTCTTCTTCGGTGAACTGGCTGGCCTCACTCGGCATGCCGGTGATCGATTCGCCGCGCAGGTTGATCTTCAGCGTGTCGACGCCGTACTTGGCGAACATGCGCACGCAGCGGCGCATCTCGTGCGGGCCGCTGACAATGGCGCCGAATGCGAACTCGTGCTGCGGCAGGTGCGGCTGCGTCGTATCGCCCAGGCCGCCCGGCACCGTGATCTCCTGACTCGCCGCCAGATAGCGCGGTCCGATGATCGTGCCGTCGTTGATCGCGTTGCGGATCACCACGTCGAGCCGCGGCTTGGCGGCGGCCGCGCCGACGCAACTGGTCCAGCCCATGTCGAGGTAGCGTCTTCGCCACCTCCGCGCACCACAGGATGTGCTCTTCCGGTGGCATGCGCTGGATGGCGTCGAGGCTCGGCTGGTCGTTCCACGAGAAGTGGGTGTGTGCCTCGACCATGCCGGGCATCAGGAACGCGCCGGCGCCATCGATCACCTGCGCGCCGGCGATCGGCTGGCGTGCGCTGGCCGTAGGCGGTCTTCACAACACGGCTGATCTTGTTGCCTTGCACCAGCACATCGCCGGTAAATGGCGCTTCGCCGCCGCCATCGAAGACCGCACGTTCGTGAATAGCACGTCGGCCATGTCAGTTGCTCCTGTCCTGTGCACTGCTAAGACGCTGCAGGCAAAGCCGCGGGTGGGCATGCGCCGGCGCTCGTGTGCGGCGGTCGGCCCGATGGGCCGACTTCCCTGCGGTACTCGGTCTCGTGGCCCGCCGAGAAACTCGCTTCGCTCACTGCGTTCGCTGCGCTCGAACAATCGTCGGCGAGTCAGATGAACGAAGCGCGCGCATGGCGCGCGCGGCCACGAGCCCTGCGCCCTCAGCGCCGCACAATGTCGCTGCCGTCGTACACCCACCCACGGCTTTGCCGATGCATTCAGGGTATTCCTCGACGAACACCACGAGCGCTGCTGCGCGGTGGGCGATGCCCGGTGGGGGCGACTTGTGGGGCGGCGAGCATCGCAGCAGCGCGCTCGGCACGCGCGCAGCGCGCGTGCTTCCACCTCTGACTCGACGGCGACTGTTCGAGCGCAACGCGAACGAAGTGAGCGTAGCGAGTTTCGCCGCGCAGCGCGCTGCGAACGCACAGCGGAGTCGGCCTGCAAGGTCGACCGCCACAGTAGGAGCCCACAACGGGCACCGCCCGCCGCGCCGCACCGAACTCGACGCGTGGATGACAAGGATCCGCATCACCTCTGCGCCTGCCGAGAACCCGCGCAACTCGCGCGGGCATTCCTCGGCCCGCTCGACCGGTGTCCAGTGCCCGCACTTGGGCAGCACGACGACGCGGCACCGAACGCGCACGGTGCAGCTTCTCGGCCATCGCGCGCACCGCCTGCGGCGGCGCGACGACATCTTCGTCGCCGGTGACCAGCAGAACCGGCGCTTCGATCTGCTCCACCGCCGCCGCCGATGCGTCGGCCAGCGCGGCAAGCAGCTCGCGCGCGTAGCCGTCGGGGTCCTGCCGCATCAGGACTTCGCGCACGAACGCCACCGCCAGCGGCAGGCGCGCGCGCGTGTCGGCGGAGATCGAGGCATTGAGCAGCGCCAGCGCGATCTCGTGCATGCCGGCCGCGCCTTCGGCATGGCCTTCTCGCCGCGCGCGCGGATCGCGGTGCGCGCCGCGTCAGGCGGTGCGCGGTCAGTGGGCCGAACAGCGCGAGGCTCGCCACCAGTTTGGGAGCCACCACCGCCACGTGCTGCAGCACGATGTTGCCCATCGAGTGGCCCACGAAGTGCGCGCGCATGACGTTCAGGCGGGCGCACACCGATTGCACGAGGTCGGCATACCGCGCCATCGACAGCGCGCCCCTCTGCGCGGTGCGAGCGGCCGCTGCCCGGCAGGTCGATGCGCACCACGCGGTGCCGCGCCAACGCCGGCATCAGCGTCGTGAAGGTGTTGGAGCTGCCGCCGAGCCCGTGCACGCAAACGACGGCCGCACCTTCGCCCTCGTCTTCGACAGCGCAGCGTTCGATGAAAGTCAACGCCATGGCGCGCTCTATTCGAACCGGTTTTCGATGGCCCCGATGCCGTCGATCTCGATGCGCACCGCGTCGCCCGAGCGCAGCCAGCGCGGCGGATCGAATCCCATGCCGACGCCGGCCGGCGTACCGGTGGCGATGATGTCGCCGGGTAGCAGCGTGATGCCGCGCGAGATCGTCTCGATCAGCGTCGGGATGTCGAAGATCATGTCCGCGCGTGCGCGCGTCCTGCCGCAGTTCGGGCTCACCGCCCGCCGGCGTGACCCAGCCGCGGATCCGCGTGTCTCGCGCGTCGAGTTCGTCGGCCGTCACGATCCACGGCCCCATCGGGCAGAAGGTGTCGCAGTTCTTGCCCAGCAGCCACTGCTGGTGGCGCACCTGCACGTCGCGCGCTGACGTCGTTGACGATGGTGTAGCCGAGCACGTGGTCCATTGCGCGCGCGCGGCCGATGTCGCGCCCGCCGCGGCCGATGACCACCGCCAGCTCACTCTCGTAGTCGATCTGCTCAGAAACCGCCTTGCCGGGCAGGCGCACGGCGTCGTGCGGCCCGATCACCGTCTCGGGAAACTTGGTGAACACCATCGGCCACTGATGCTCCTTGGGCAGGCTGCTCGCGAAAGCACGCTGCCCGACAGCTCCTGCGCATGCGAGTGATAGTTGCGGCCGACGCACCACACGTTGCGCCGCGGACGCGGCACCGGCGCGCGCAGCGTGATCGCATCCACCGCCACCCGCGGGCCGGTTGGCCGGCGGCAGCGACTCGCCCTGCGCGAGCGCCTCGAGCAAGCGCAGCGCCGCACCGCCCGCATAGTCCACCAGCAGCGGCGTGGCCTCGCGGCCATCGGCCGAGACCGTGCCCACATGATGGCGGCCACCCCAGCTCCAGCTGGCAATGCGCATGCTGTTGCGTCTCCGTGGTGTCTTGTCGCGGGTTGGCCCGAAGCTGCCTCGCCACAGGCTCAGGATTGAATTGCGAGCGGTTCTTGGTGAACAATGAGACGTGCGTCTCAATTCGGGATCGCTGCATCATACGGTCGCCTTTGCGACAGCCTGCAGCCAGTCGAACCAGGTCGAACCCCGGGACTTACCCGCATGGCGACGTTGAAGCTCAGGCTCACCGAAGCGCCGGAGACCCCGGAGCGCGGCGTTCAGTGCGGCAACGTTCCGCCTGCTGCTCGACACCGCGATGGACATCATCCGCGAGGCCGGGCACATCCCGTCGGTGGCCGAGGTGGCGGCGCGCTCGCGGGTGTCGCGCGCCACCGCGTACCGCTACTTTCCGAGCCGCAGCGTGCTGATCACCGCGGTGATCGACCGCTCGCTAGGGCCGGTGCGCAGTTTCAAGTCGAAGCGCCCGACGGCCGCGAGCGCGTGCGCGAATTGTTCGTGCAGACCTTTCCGCGCTTCAAGGAGTTCGAGCCGCAGATGCGCGCCGCCCTGCAACTCGCGCTCGAGCACTGGGCGCTCGAGCGCGCCGGGCCTGCTGGAGGAAGAAACCTATCGCCGGGGCCACCGCGTGCGCATCCTCGAGCACGCCATCGCACCGCTGGCGTCGCAGATGCCGAAGGCCGTGCGCTGCCGGTTGCATCGCGCGCTGTCGGTGATCTTCGGCATCGAGCCGTGGGTGGTGCTGAAAGACATCTGGGGCATTCCCGATCGCGAGGTCGAACGCATCGCGCTGTGGATGGCCGACGCGATGATCGATGCCGCTGCTGCGACGCATCGGGCACGCCGCAGCGCCGCGTGCGGCGCCCATCGCCATGATCGGGTTGCCGCGACCTCACGACCAGGGTCTCGTGCGCATTTGATTGACAAACACGTCAATCATTGACATGATGACCAAATTAATCGCGAGGTGAACCGATGAAACCCACACCCCCAGACTGGCCGCGCCTGTCGCGCGTCGCTGTACTACCAAGAAGCAGCTGCGATGATCGACTGGTTGTGCAGCGCCTTCGCCTTCGAGCTGCGGCTCAAGGTTGAGGGCGATGACGGCCGCATCGAACACAGCGAGATCAGTTTCGGCGAGGCCGTGGTCATGGTCGGCAGCGAGCGCGACGGCACCCGCTGGGGCGTCAACATGCTCAGCCCCAAGACCGCCAACGGCCAACACGCAGGGCCTAATGCTGTACGTCGACGACGTCGACGCCCACTGCGCGCAGGCCCGTGCCGCCGGCGGCGCATCGTCGACGAGCCGTCGGTGCACGATTACGGCGAGGACTACTGGGCCGACCGCAGCTACGGCGCGCTCGACCCCGAGGGGCATATGTGGTGGTTCTCGCAGCGCCTGCGCAACAAGGAGGGCTGATCTTTTGCGCAGCGCACAGACCGAAGCGTCCAACGCCGCGCTGGCGCGAGCCTTCGCGGCGCTGGCCGACCCCACGCGTTGCGCGGTGGTCGAGTTGTTGCGCGAACGGCCGCAGCGGGCCAGCGACCTCGCCGCCGCACTCGCCATCGCCCCCGCCGGCTGAGGCCGCCACCTGCGCCAGCTCGAGCGCAGCGGGCTGGTGGCCGCCGATGCGGTGGTGCACGATGCCGCGCGTGCGTCTGTATCGGCTGGAGCCTCACGCGTTCGCCACCCTTGGCGACTGGGCGACGGCGATGCAGAGCGCAGTGGAGCGAGCAGTTGCAGGCGTTCAAGGCGCACGCCGAACGCGGCTCGATCGCGGCGGCGCTGACGGCATGGCCCCCACCGCCCCAGGCGATCAGGCCCGTGTCACCGTCGGCGTCGCGGTGCCGCCGGCGCAGGCGTTTCGCATCTTCACCGAGGAGATCGAGCTGTGGTGGCGGCGTGGCCCTCGCTTTCGCTGCGCTCCGGGCGACGCCGGGCTGATCGCACTGGAGCCGCGCGCCGGCGGCCGCGTCTTCGAGTCGTACACGGTGGGCAAGCGCGAAATGGTGGTCGAGATCGGGCGCATCCGCGTCTGGGAGCCACCGCGGCGCCTGTTGTTCGACTGGCGCGCGGCGAACTTCGCACCGGCCGAACACACCGAGGTCGAGGTCCTGTTCGAGCCGAGCGCAAGCGGCACGCGAGTCACCGTCACGCACAGCGGCTGGGCGGCGATCCGCGAGGACCATCCGGTGCGGCACGGCAAGACAGGCGCCGACTTCAGCCGCGAGATCCGGGCTGTGGTGGGGCGGCTTGTTGAGCGCACTGCGCGTGCGCTGCACGCGAAACTATCGCCTTGCTCGCTGCGCTCGTGTTCCCCTGGGAAGACCCGCCGGCTCGAGACGGCCCGCCGGCGCCGCGCGTGGCCTACGGAAACGCCGGCACGTTGGGCTCGCGCCCTTCGTCGTGGCCCTCCTGGTGCTTGGCGTGCAGCATGGCCTCGATCTCGTTGACGCGCAGCGCCGGCACGTCGGCCATCAGCAGGATCTCGCCGCGCGCCAGCGCTGGCTCAAGCGGCGCAGGCGCCGGCTCGGAATCGACGCACCAATCATGCTCGCCGACCAGGCGCCGAAACCCGCGCCGATCGCCGCCAACGCGGCCACCAGCGCCGGCTTGGACACCGCATCGCCGAGCGACGTGAAGGTGATCAGCGCCCCGGCGGCCGCACCGAGTGCGGCGCCCAGCACCATCCCCATCTGCGCCGAGCGCACGAAGTCCGATGCCTGCAGCAGGTTGGCCTCGTGCAGACCGGTCAGGTCGACGCCCTCGCGGGCCATGAAGTGGATGTGGCTGTTCTCGATGCGCGCGAGCAACAGGTCGTCCATGACCCGGCGGGCGCTTTTCAGGTCGGAGTAGCAGCCAGTAAGATGCGTTTGCGCATTCGGCCTCCTTGGTGCCGCATTCGGGGCACCGATCGAACTTCTACACCCGGCATGAGGCCGCACGCAACACCGGGGTTTTGTCGGCCGACCGTGCGCGACTCATCGGCAGCCCTCGGGTCCGCGGCTGAATACGACGCCCTGTGGCGCGGACCCCGCACCGCTGGCCGCTTCGACCTGAGCTGCGCTCCGCCAGGGGCCAGGCGGGCGCCACCGTCGGGCATCTGCAACTGCGCGGCGCCGCCCACCACCCGCGATTCGGAAAGCCGTGCGCGCCGACCCGTGCGTCCATTCGCCGCGCAGCACCTGAAATGTCTGCTCGAGCCGCAGCCCGTGGCCCTGGCACACCACTGGCCGGCCAGCGGCGCCGGCGCGACCCAAATGCACGCGGCTCGGTTTTATCCAACCCCACCGGCTTGTCCGGCGCCAAAGTGCTGTGCGGCCCGCGATCACGACGCGGCCGTCACCGGAGACCGGATCGAGCACGACGTCGTCGGCACGCACCCCCGCCAACTCGAGCATCGCCATCGTCACCGGCTGCGGCGAGGTGACGAACGGCACCTCGTCTTGAGCGTGCACCGCAGCCAGCCCCGACATCGCAGCCAACAGCAGCCCGCGCCCCAGCACGGCGCTTTGGAGAATGACGCTCGCGGTGATAGGGCGGGGTGGCGCCATGGCGTGGCATGAGCCTACCAGCACCCTAGAACTCCGGGCGCCGTGAGGGCAACCCGACTGTTGTGCCGCGACAATCCGGCGTATAAGCACATTTCGCGGCGCTCTCGCCAACGCGCCGGCAACCGCGGTAAAAAAATGGCCACCATTCGTTTCGTCTACAAAGGTCTGCAAAACGGCCCGAGTTCTGGCAGCGTCAACGCCCCTGGCACCGACGCCGCGACACCCAGCGAGCTGAAGCCGGTCAAGGTCGACCGATGGTGGCGTGAGTCGTCGTTCGATCTCTGGCAGGGCCTCGAGGTGCGTGAAGACGCGCCCGACACCGTGCCGGCGCAGTGGCTCGACGAGGTCGACAACTCGCGCGACAAACGCTGACCGCGCGCGGCCGCATGGCGCCGCACCGGTCACGCGGAGGGGTCAGCCGAGCATCGCCGCCAACGTGCGTGCGTCGGCCAAGGCTCGGGTGCGAATCGTCCACCGTGGCGGCGAAATGCCGTACCGCTTGCGCGCAGGCGTCGCGCGCCGCATCTGTTTCCCCCGCCGCGTGGCGCGCCCGCGCCACCGCGAGGCCAAGCCTCGCCGCTCGAGGCCGACTGCGGCAGGTCGCCGCGGCTGCCCTCGGCCATTGCCAGCGCCCGCTCGGCCAGTTGCAGTGCGTCGGCGTTGCGGCGCTCGATCAGCGCGATCTTGGAGCGATCCACCAGCACAGCGGCCAATCCGAGCCGCGCGAGCGACGCTGCTCGTAGATGGCCTGCATCTGCGCCAGCGTGTCGTCGGCTTCGCGCCAGCGCTTTGCGCGCGCCACAAGGTGGCGGTGGCGTTGCGCAGGCTCATCACCGCCGAACCCGCCGGCGGATGGTTGCCCTGCTGCAGCAAGGCCCCACCCTCGTTGAGCAGCACTTCGGCATCGTCGACGCGCTGCAGGCGCAGCAGGTCAATCGCGGTGCCGGCCAGCGACTGCATCAATGCGCTCGGATTGCCGTCGCGTCGTGCCTGCGCCAGCGCGCGCTGGTGCGCATCGAGCGCCTGTTCGTGGCGGCCCAGCCAGCGCAACACATTGCCGCGGTTGCCGTTGAGCGCCAGCGGCACCTCGCCATCGGGCGCACGCCGCGCGGCGATCAACGACGCGCGCTCGAACTGCTCGAGCGCAGCGCGCGGCTGGCCGGCATCGGCCAATGCCACGCCCCAGCTGGCGTGCAGGCTGACCGCGAATGCGCTTTCTGAACAGCCGAGCCGCTCGAACGCGTCGCGGGCCTCGCGAAAGCGGGCGTCGGCCAGGGCGGGCTGGCCGTTTTGCGAATGCGCATAGGCCAGATCCACCGTGAGCTGCGCGCGGTCGTGTGCGTTGCTGCGCCCGCTGGCGTCGAACGAGCTCAGGGCTCCGCTGGCGAAGCGCAAGGCGCCGGCCGCGTCGCCGCTGCCGGTGGCCACCAGGCCGCGCAACTGCAGGCAGCCCACGGCGCCATAGTCGTCGGACCTCAATCCGGCGAGCACGTCGTCGATCTCGGTGGCCGCCTCTGCAGCCCGCCCCTGCTTGGCGCGCGCGAAAGCGCGCTTGCAGCGCAATTCGCCCACGGCCGACGGGTCGAGTCCCGCCGGCAGGCCGCCAGCACGCGCGTCAGCAGCCGCTCCGAGCGCTCGTAGTTGCCGAACGCCTGGTGCCAGGTGGCTACCGCGTCGGCGGCCGTCAGGCGCTCGGCCGGGTCCGCAGCAAAGCGGCTCTCGGCCATCGCCTCGCTGCGCTTGATCAATGCCTCCAGCGTCAGCGATTCACCGGCGCTCAAGCCCTCGGTGAGCACCATGGTCGTGAAGTCGAGCGTGGCCTCGGTCATCTGCAGCCGCGACTGCAACCGCAGCGTGCCGCCGCGCCTCGTGCGCCTGCCACAGCGCAGCGCCCAGGCCGACGGCGAGCGACGCCATCACCGCTGACGAGCGCGGTCAGCGCGACCCGGTGGCGGCCGACAAACTTGGCCGTGCGGTAGCGCCAGCTCGGTGGTTGCGCCCACACCGGATCGCCAGCAAGGTGGCGCCGCAGATCGGCGGCCATCGACTCGACGCTGGAGTAACGCTGCGCGGGCTCCTTGCGCAGTGCCTTGTCAATGATGGTGTCGAGATCGCCGCGCAGGCGCCGGGCGGGCTTGCGATCGCCCGTCACGCGCGTGCTGGGCGGGGCGATGTCCGCCTGCGTGATCCGCGTCTTCGATCGCGGCGGCGCTGTAGCGATGCACGTGATAAGGGCGCGTGCCGCTCAGCAACTCATACAGCACGATGCCCAGCGAGTAGACGTCGCTCGCCACGGTGACCGGCCGCCCGCTCACCTGCTCGGGCGACGCATAGTACCGGTGTCACGGCGCGGCCGATCTGCTGCGCTGAGGTTGGCTGCCGCGGGTGCGTCGTCTGCGAGCAGCTGGCGACCCCGAAGTCGAGCAGCTTCACCTCGCCGAGCGTCGTGACCAGGATGTTGTTGGGCTTCAGGTCGCGGTGCACGATCAGCTGCGCGTGCGCGTACGACACCGCGTCGGTCACCTGCAGGAACAATTGCAGCCGCGCTTCGACGGCGAGCTGCTGCGCGACGCAATGCTGGTCAATCGTCGCGCCCTCGATGCGGCTCCATCGCCAGCCACGGCCGCCCCGACTCCGTGGTGCCAGCGTCATACTGGGCGCGCGATGTTGCGGATGCTCCAGCGCGGCCAGGATGTCGCGTTCGCGCCCATGCGTTGCGCCAGGCCCATGGTCCAGCCGGCGTGCGGCAGCTTCCAATGCCACCTGGCGCTGCAGCGCCCCGTCGGCACGCTCGGCCAGCCAGACAGTGGCCATGCCGCCGGCGCCGAGCTGCTGCAGCACCGAGTACAGGCCCACACGATCGCCGGCGCGCTCGTCCGGCGCAGCGTCGGACCAAGTCGTCGACGGCCAGGCCGACCGGCTGGCGCATGAAAGGGTCGGTCTCCACCAGCACGTTGCAGCATCGCCGCGCAGCAGCGGCTTCAGCGCTCGATGCTCCGCCGGCAGCGCCTGCAGTCAGGCTTCACGTTGCGCCTCGGGTAGATCGAGCGCGACCTGCGCGCAGCTGAGTTCATCTGCTGCAGCTGAGTGAGGTATCGGGTGTGCTGCGCGGTGTCATGTGCTGTTGGGGTTCCGGGTCCGCGGGCCGCGCCCGGATCGCGACCCGGGCACCGCGGTGCGGGCCTGCGCATCATGGTCCGGAGACGGCGGCGGCGCACCACCCACACCGCGGCCAACGCAGCCGGCCCACCGAGCGGCGCATGAAGCCATCGGTTTCCTCGGTGGCGCGTTGCAGCAGCACCCGCAGCGATGGCGTCAGCAGGCATGAGTGCTGCGGCGGCGAGGGCATCCAGCCAGGCCTCGCGCTCGTCTTCCGGCAGCTCGAGCGCTGGCTTCGAGCAGCACGTTCATGATGCTGAAGTTGCGAAGTGTCGTGCATCTGGCGCTTTGCTCATGCCGCAACTCAAGAACGCAGGGCCGATGCCATGTTACCACGCATCACAGGCCAAGCGAGCGGACAGACCCGCCGCGCTCGGAAACCCGGATGTCAGCGGCCGAGCATTTCGGCCAGCAGCAGGCGCGCCCGTTCCCAGTCGCGCCGCACGGTGCGGTCGCTGAGGCCGAGGGCGGCGGCGATCTCGGCGTCGGACAGGCCGGCAAAGTAGCGCATCTCGACCACCGAGACGAGCCGGGCATCGACGCGCGCCAGCGTTTCCAGCGCCTCGTGCACCTCCAGGATCTCGTCATCGCTGGCGCCGATCTCCTCGGCGGTGCGGGTGTCCAGCGTGATGTGCTCGGCACCGCCGCCACGGCGATCGGCGTTGCGCCGGCGCACGAAATCGATCACCACCGATCGCATCGTGGTGGCCGCGTAGGCCAGAAAATGCTCGCGATCGTTGACCGTGACGCCGCCGTCGCGCTGCATGCGCAGAAAGCCTCGTGCACCAGTGACGCGGTGTCGAGCAGTGTGTGGCGGCCGCCACCGGCCAGAACGCAGCCGCGCCAGCCGGCGCAGCTCGTTGTACAGCGACGGGAACAACGCATGCACCGACGGCCGTTCGGCCGGGGCAGCGGAGTGCGGCACTTTCCATCGTGTCAGAGCATATCAGCCCTTGCGGGCTGGGTCGCGCACATCGAGCCTCCGACACGGGAATCGGCCGCTGTCTTGCGACGGCTCCCGACAGGGTGCGAGGGTGTCGGGGCGCGCGTCACCAGCGAAACGTCACTCGGGCGGCCCCATCAGGCAGCCGCCCGCATCGAGCGACGCTTCGAGCATCGTCATGATTTGTGGCAACTGGGTTTGGGCGGCGCGGCGCCCTGCCTCGTAGAGATAGCGCAGCGCGCTGGTGTCCCAATAGCCGACCCGGCGCTCGAGCGCCAGCTCGATGTGTAGCACCCGCTGGCCGGCCGCGCGTGCCGCCGCACTGCGGGCCTGCATCAGGTTGTTGATCATCGCGGTGCTCACCTGGGTCACCAGGTGAGAGGCGCGGTCGACGCGGCTTGGCATCGAGCCCTGGAAGGCGAGGCGCGACGACCGTGCGCGCATCGGCTGCGGCCGCCAGCGGCAACGGATCGGAGATAACGCCATCGACCAGCCGGCGGCCCTCGATCGTCACCGCTGGAAGGAGAAAGGGCGCGGCGATGCTGGCACGCAGCGCGTCGACCATGCTGCCGTGTGTGAGCACCGCGGCACTCGCCACTGTTTGGCATCGGTGGCCGCAATGCGCAGCGAGGTGGGCGCGTCTTCGATCCGGCGCTGCCCGAAGGCCTCGCGGATGCGTCAGCTCGATCAGCCGCGCATCGCGCAATGCGAGATTCGTCGCTGAAGCCCGCCACGCGCGGCGCCAGCATTTGCAGCCAGGCACGCCAGCGGTGCCGACGCGTCAGCTCCTGGCTGACAACAACTCGCTGGCGGTCTGCAAGGCATGCTCGGGCGACATGCGCACTGCAATGGTCGCGCCGACCAGCGCGCCGGAGCTGCAGCCCACCACCAGGTCGGGCCGCACGCCCGCGCCGGCCAGCACTTCGGCGATGCCCACTGCGGCCGCACTGCGCACACCACCGCTGCCGAGACACGAGGGCCAGCCCGCGGTGGCCGGTTGCGGTCGGGTTCGGGTCGGGTGGGTCGGCATCTGCAGGCTGCTTGTCAAGGTGAGCGATCGCGCGGCGGTCGCGCGCTGTCGAAACCAGTACCACGCACCACGGCGCCCGTGTCGGCCACCAGCAGCCGAAAGTGCGCCACGGCAGCCAGTACCTGGCGCGGGGCCGTCCGTCGCATGCCGACACCGAAAGCCCGCCAATCGGTGAGAGGCTTCCGCCCTCGCGTCGCCGCGGCGCCGGCTCGGTGACCCCGGGCGAACTCGCCGGCGGCGGACTCCAACTCCCGATCCCCGGAGCCCCGTGCATGTGGTGTCGTCTCTTCGTCCCGTTGATTGCGGCCACCTTGCTGATGACCGCGTGCGGCAAAGGAGGCGCTCCCGGCGGAGTCGCTGCCACCGACCGCGCCGCGCTGCTGCTGGCCGCCGAAGATGTGCGGGTGCTCACCTTCAGCGCCCGCTCCGAGGGCCCGGTGGTGACCGGCTCGGTGCAGCCCGAACGGCGCGCCGATTTGCGAGCCGAGGTGTCGTCGGTGGTGCTGCAGGTGCTGAAGGACAACGGCGAGCCGGTGAAGCGCGGCGACCTGTTGGTGCGCATGGACGACACTTCGATCCGTGACGCCTGGCGTCGGCCGACGAGGCGGTGCGCGCGATCGCGCAGGCGTTCGATCAGGCCGAGCGCCAGGTGCAGCGTCTGAAAACGCTGCAGGCCCAGGGCATGACGTCGATGCAGGCCCTCGAAGATGCCGAAGTGCGGCGCAACAACACGCAGAGCGACCTCGCCGCGGCGCGCGCGCGCGTGGTGTCGGCTCGCCAGCATGCTGCAGCGAACCGAGGTGCGCGCGCCGTTCGACGGCGTGGTCAGCGATCGCAAGGTCTCTTCCGGCGACACCGCGCAGGTGGGCAAGGAACTGCTCAAGGTGATCGACCCGCGCAGCATGCGTTTCGAGGGGCTGGTGTCGGCCGACCGCATGAGCGAGTTGCAGATCGGGCCAGCGCGTGAGCTTTCGCGTCAATGGCTACGCCACCAGGCGACTTCAGCGGCACCGTGCAGCCGCGTCGATGCCGCCGCCAATGCCACGACACGCCAGGTGGAGGTGGTGGTGGCGTTCGCCGGCGAGCGACATGCCGCGCGTGGCCGGCCTGTACGCCGAAGGCCGCATCGAAACCGGCACGGCACAGGACTGCTGACGCTGCCCGAGGCCGCGGTGGTGCGTGCCGGCGATGCCACTGCACGTGTGGCGCGTCAAGGACGGCAGGCGCTGCAGCAAGGTGGCCGTGCAGCTCGGCGAGCGCGACGCACGGCGCGGCGAGTTTCCGGTGATCGGTGGCCTGGCCGCCGGCGACCGCATCCTGCGCGCACCGAGCAGCACGCTGGTCGACGGCCAGAAGGTCGAGTTCGCGACCGTGGCCGCGGCACCTCGCGGCGCGGCGCCGCCAGCTGCGGCTGGTGGCCAAGCCTGAGCGTTGGGAGCTTCAGCCATGTTCCTATCCGACTTCAGCATCAAGCGGCCGGTCGCGATGATCGTGATCATCATCGCGCTGATGGGCGCTGGGCCTGCTGGCACTGTACAAGCTGCGCGTCAACCAGATCCCCGACGTCGAGCAGCCGGTGCTGGTGGTGACGCATCCCGTACCCGGGCGCGTCGCCCGAGACGGTGGAGCGCGAGATCATCAACCGCATCGAGAAGGCGCTGCAGAGCGATCTCGCGGCGTCGACAAGATGCGCTCCACGGCCAAGCGAGGGCAGCGCGCAGATCGTGCATGATCTTCAACTTCGACAAGAACATGGTCGAGGCCGCCGACGAGGTGCGCAACGCGATCGGCAGCGGTGCGCCACAAGCTGCCGATCGAGATGCGCGAGCCGGTGCTGACAGCGCATGGACCCGGTCTGCGCAGCCGATCATGCACGCTGGCGCTGTCGACGCACCACGCAAAGCCATGCCGAGATCTCGCGCCTGGCCGAGGACGATCTGTCCGACCGCTTCCGCGCGATTCCAGGCGTGGTCGATCGTCAACGTCAACGGCTCGCTGCGCCGCGAGCTGTCGGTGCTGTTGCGCGCCGAGAAGCTGCGCGAGTTCTACGATCTCGGTGACCGAGGTCGTGAATGCGCTGCGCGCGCAGAACACCACCGCGCCGGTGGGCAAGGTGCGCGGCACGCTCGAGGACCAGAGCATCCGGCTGGTCGGCCGCATCGAGTCGCCGAGCGAGTTCCAGGCAGATCGTGGTGCGCCGGCGCGAGCGGGCATCGTGCGCCTGGGCCAGCTGGCGACGATCGCAAGACGGCTTTGCCGAGCTCAGGCCGGCTTCGTCGCTGCGCAACGGCCAGCCCAACGTCGCGCATGTCGATCACCCGCTCGCGCGATGCGAGCACCGTGAGCGTCGCCAACCAGGTGCGCAAGCTGGTGGCCGAGATCAACAAGACGCTGCCCGAGGGCACCACGCTCGACGGTCACGCAGCGACGGCGGCGAGGAGGCGCAGAACAGCCTCAACAACGTGGTGCACGCGCTGATCTTCGGCGCCGGGCTGACGATCTTCGTGGTCTACATCTTCCTCAACTCATGGCGCTCGACGCGCGATCACCGCGATTGAGCCTGCCGACCTCGGTGATCGCCGCGTTCATCGCGGTGTGGCTGTGCGGCTTCACGCTCAACTTCATGAGCCTGCTCGGGCCTGTCGCTGGCGATCGGCGTGCTGATCGACGATGCCATCGTCGTGCGCGAGAACATCGTGCGCCATCATGGAAGCGGGCGAAGACCGCATGACGGCGGCGCTCAACGGCACCGCCGAGATCGGCCTGGCGGTGGCGGCCACCACGCTTTTCGATCGTCGCGGTGTTCGTGCCGGTGGCCTTCATGCCGGGCGTGGCCGGCGAATGGTTCCGGCCCTTCGGCCTCACGGTGGTGGCCTCGGTGCTGGTGAGCTTGTTCATCTCGTTCACGCTCGATCCGATGCTGTCGGCCTACTGGGGCGACCCGCCGGGGCACTCAAGCAGCCGACGGCGCGGCATCAGCCGCGTGCTGGCGCGCTTCAACGACTGGTTCGACCACCAGGCCGATCGCTACGGCGCCGTGATCGCGTGGTGCGCTGCACCACCGCATGATGGATGTTCGCTGTTCGCGGTCGCCAGCTTCGTGGGCGCGATGGCGCTGCACACGAATTCGGCGGCTCGAGCTTCCTGCCGCTGTCGGATGCCGGCGTGATGGCGATCGACGTGCGCACGCCGTCCAGTCAGCAGCCTCGAACTACGCCAAGCTCAAGGTGGAGAGCGGCGGCCACGCTGGCGCGCGCGATTCCCGAGACGGCGGCCACCAACAGCGACGTGTCAACCCGAACGGCGGGCGCGTCTACGTCGACATCGGCAAGAGCACCAAGCGCAAGCGCTCGGCCAGCGAGATCGCCACGCGACCTGCGCGCTCGGGTCGCGCGCCTGGTCGGCGCCGAGTACACCGTGCTCGACGACCTCAACAACGGCGCGCAAAGCCGGTGCAGATCCGCTTCTACGGCGCCGACTCGCGCAAGCTGCTCGAGGCTGACCACCAGCGACTTCATGGCTAAGCTGCGCGAGCGTGCCGGGCGCGGTCGACGTGGGCCTGTCGGAGCAGGACCCGCAGGACGAGCTGAAGATCGAGCTCGACCGCGGGCTGGCCAACGCGCTCGGCATCTCGGTGGCCGACGCTGCGCAGGCGCTGCGCGTGGCGTTCGCCGGCGTCGAGGTCGGCGACTGGGTCGATCCGACCGGCGAAACGCGCGACGTCGCGGTGCGCCTGCACCCGACGACCGCGTCGACGCCAGCAACATCGAGCGCCTGCCGATCGCGGTGACCGGCACCAACACGCATGGTGCCGCTGGAGCAGATCGCCACGGTCACGATGGGCAAGGGCCCGGCGCAGATCCAGCACGCTGACGGCAAGCGCATGATCGCGGTGTCGGCCAACGCGCAGGGGACGCGCGGCCGGCGAGGTGACCGCCGATGCGACTGAAGCTCGCGCAAGGCAATGGACTTTCCGCCCGGCTACGGCGTCGAGCTCGCGCGGCGCGTCGCGCGATCAGCAGGAGGTGTTCGCGCGAGATGCGCATCGCGCTGGTGATGGGCGTCGGCGCTGATGTACCTGGTGCTGGTGATGCAGTTCGGCTCGTTCACCGCGCCGCTGCCGGTGATGCTGTCGCTGCCGCTGTCGCTGATCGGCGTGGTGCTGGCGCTGCTGCATCACGCGCGGCACGCTCAACCTGATGAGCTTCATCGGCGTCATCATGCTGATGGGCCTGGTGGCCAAGAACGCGATCCTGCTGCTCGACTGCGCGCGCGAGGAAGAGGCGCAGGGCGTGGACCGCGAAGAGGCGCTGATGCACGCCGGCCGCGAGCGGCTGCGGCCCGATCCTGATGACCACCTTCGCGCTGATCGCCGGCATGATGCCGGTGGCGATCGGCGTCGGCGAAGGCGGCGAGTTCTACCGCCCGATGGCGGTGGCGATCATCGGCGGCACGATCACCTCGACGCTTGCTCACGCTGCTGGTGGTCCCGACGCTTCTACGACTCGATCGAGATCTGGCGCGACCGGGCGGTGGCCAAGTACCGCCGGCGCGAGCAGCGCTGGCATGCGGCGCCCGCCTTCGTGATGACGCTGCTCGAAGCGATTGCGACGGCGCTGATGTTTGCGTTTCCTGTGGCGCGCCGCAGCTGGCTGCTGGCGCGCACGTTCAGGCGCACACAGCCTGCGTGAGCGAGCGCGACGCCGCCGAAGGACCTGCTGAACGGTGAAGTCGTCAGAAGCTGACCGCCAGCCCGACTGAAAAGCCGCTGCATGCCGGGGCCGAATTTGTAGCGCCCGACGAGACGCCAGCGCGTGACCCAGCGATCGAGCGCGCTCGAATCGAGCTCGAGCCCGAAGCCGAGCGAGCTCATCTGCGTGAGGCCGAGCTCGGTCTCGTCGCCCAGATAGCGCGTGGTCGGCGACCTCGAACACGTAGCGCACCGGCCGATCCCAGACCACGCCCCAGCCGGTGGGGATGCGCCGGCGCGTCCACAGATGCTGACGCTCTCGGACTTGGCGTGGCCCACGACGCCGAGCGTGGTGCTGCCATAGCTGTGCAACGCGACGTTGGTGTAGCGCAATCTCGAGATCGTCATCGTGCTCGGGCGCGAACTTCTCGTAGTCGAGCATCAGCGAGCCGCCGAGCCCGTAGGCATTGAGCCTGCCGCCGTCGAGGAACGACAGATCGACATTGGTGTTGTTGTCGGCCCAGAACTTGGCGAACTTCAGGTCGCTGACGACGTGGCCGAGCGTGAAATTGAAGATCGGCCGGATCACCCAGTGCTCCGACAACGGAAAGTCCCAGCCGATGCCGCCGGTGGCGGAAAACGGAGTTCCATCGGGTCGGTACCTGCCGCTCCTCGGTGCCGTCGCTGACCACGAAGATCGGGTCGTAGCGCGCGTAGGCGGCGTTGCCCTCCAGGTACAGCGGCGTGCTGCTTGCTCCAGGTGAAGCCGCCGCCGAACTGCGTCATGCTCAGGCCGAATTCGATGTCCTGCTGTTGTTGATCGCCAGCGAGCTGGTCGTCACGTCGGGCGCCACCGTGTACGACATGACGCCGACGATGCCGTTGGCCAGTTTCTGCACGTTGGCACCTGTGATCGCGCGGCCGGAGATCTGGGCTCGCGCATCGACGCACAGCAGGAGCAACAGAGAAGGGCCAGAAATCGAATCAGAAAGGTGCTGGCGTGACGGCGCATCGGCACAATTGTCGCGGAGAGCCTTGCCGACGCCCTGCCGCTACAGCAGTCACTCGATCGGCAACCATTTGCCGATGCGTACCGATCTGCGCGGTCAACCACGCGGAATCCGGGATGGTCGCACTCTCGCTAGAAGACCGGCGCAATCTATGAGGGCTGCTCGCATGGCGTCCCAACTACTGTGCCGTGTTGGAGATGGTGTTGTGGTCCGCGCCAGGAATGATCCACGAAGCGATGCCACGCCTTTGGCAAGGCGGCACTCAAACGCTCGGTGCTTGCTCGGGGATGACCTCGGTCGAACTGTCGCTCCGAGAGGGCAGCGTGGGCATCGAGATCTTCGGCGCGTCGCGCCAAGACTCGAGCTTGTCCATGAGAAGCCAGCGAATCGGGAAGTGTGGACACCCACTGCAATCTCCTCAATGCTGTCGTACGGCGTGACCCGAGCGCCAGGCGAGAAGCAAGGCCGCTGGCTGGCCAGGTGAATAGCCGCGCCCGTCCCGAGGCTGCGCCCGACGACGGCAACCTCGGGATGCTCTCGTTGGACCTTGTCGAACGGGGCCAGCGCATCCGCGTCGCAGCGCGCACTTCTTCCGACGCCTTTCCTGAACTTCCTCCGTAGCCGCCGGTGAGTGGAGCGAGTAGATGGCGTGGTCCGGGAATGCGCTGCTGAACGACGACAAAGGCTGGCCGCCGACATCCTCTGCATTGCCGCCAAAGCAGATCGGGGCCTTCGTTCCAGCATGTTGCCGGACAAGAGACGAGTAGAGGTCAGCGCCGGGAACGAGGCAGGACCAGCGCGTTGTGGAAGCCGTGCCGAAGGAGCTTGGCTGGGGAAATAAGATCAGCGAGCGTTGAAATGCGAACAGCGCGGGGGCAAGCCGCACCGTAGAGAACAACCAAAGATCCGAAATGAGCCGAGGCAGTGATTCGCAGAGTTCTCGTCAGGCGGCGCCGGCTTCCTGCGGCGGCACGCATGCGGGGCGATGCACGTACGCACCCTGCGGCGTGCGGCAGGTCGGCGATGCGCCACAGCGCGTGGCGCTCGTGTTCCGCTCAGGTGGCCATCGGCGTATGCGACCCGCCGCATGTGCTCAACCATGCGTGATTGCGCCATCTCCGAAGCGCTCGTCGATCGCGCCAGGTGAAGGTTATGTAGAGATCCGGTGGCACTCGTGGGCGGTGGCCTCCGCCAGTTCGGCCAATCGCGCCACCTCTCGTCGTCGGCCAGCGCGAACTTGTCGCGCAGCGCTGCGCGCGCACGGCTTCGCGCTCTGCGGCGTGGTACGTGGCATCGGCGCGCATCACCTCCACCAGCGCATCACCGCGGTTGCCAGCTGCAACGCGCGTGTTCGCTGGCCTTCGCTTCGCGTTTGCCGGCGGCCGGCAGCAAGCTGTCAAATAAGTCCCTCAGGCTCGATCAGCATGCAGTTCTTGGGTCAACTCTCGATGCGGATTGTGCCCGCCGCCGTCGCAGCTGGCGATAGCGCGAGTATCTCACAGGTGACGGGTCTGTGCCGGTTCGCTCCACCAGCTGTTGCTCTCGACGACCGTTTTGCGTACCTCACCGGGGCGGCAATGAGCTCTTCCGGTGCTGCATTGTCAGCGCAGCGAGTTGAACCGAGACGTGGTGACGCGATCTGCTCCAACGGCCGCGACCAAATGAACGGACACCGCAGTGGCGGCAAAACGGAGTGGTGCGCGCTCTTCGTGCCGAACTGGTAATCACTGAGAGCCTCCTTCGCCCAAGCGGCGGTAGCGGAAGGCTTCAGGCTTGATGATAGCCGACCAGTTTCTGCTCTTGGTGCAGATCGAACAGTTGCACTTTGCCGGTTCCAGCTCAGATCGATGTCTGCCTCGGCGGACTGCGCGGCGGTGGCAACTGCGTGTATGTCTTCAGCATCGTGCATGCTCCTTGGATCAGCCGAGCGACGCCAGGCCGGGGTTGAATGCAACCTCCCACAAAAAGTGACCATCTGGATCCCAGGAAGTACCCTGCATAGCCGCCGTAAAACGTTGGCTGCGCGGGTTTGACGATCTGGCGCCGGCGCCACCGGCCTGCCGCATGACAGCATCGACTTCCTGTTGCGAGGCGACACGTTGTGTGCGGCGAACTCAGTACTGCTGCGTTGCAGGGCACGCCGCTGTCGGCGGCAAGGCTCTTGCAGGGCCATAGCGCCAGCTTTCGAGGCAAGATTCAGATTGAAGAAATGCAACCGCCCGGTTTTCAAACTCCAGGTGCCGACGATGCCTTTGGTCCGCAATGCCGAGCCCGTCGCGATAGAACGCCACGGCTTCGAGATCATCGACCGGGGGTGATGAGCGTGATGCGTGGATCCATGATGGTGCGATCACGAAGGGTGTTGCGCAGTGCATCAATCTGATTGCTCGATGCACCTGTCCATGCAAGGATCAGCCACGCGATGGCCCCGACGCCAAAAGCAGCCTTGGTGCGCGTTGAACTGGTCTGGCGCGCTGCGTTCAGAGGAAGTGACCGTAGCCCACCGCACCCGAGCTGTAGGAGTCTGACGCCCGGGCTCTTGACGTCCAGCCGCCGAGGCTTGCGCCTTTACGCGATTGCTGTCGACGCGCACGCCCGTGTTCTGCGCGCTGAACGCGGATGCCGGAGCTGGCCGTCTTGCACGTCGTTGCGGGTCAGTGGCGATGTTGAAAGTGTTGGCCTCTGGCCATCGCTGAAGACCATCACCGCACCATGGCCCTTGGCGCTGCGCCGCGTCTTAAGCGTGTTGTAGCGGGCCGTGATGTCGTGCGCGCCATAGGTCGAATAGGAGAGATTCCTGTGCGATGTACAAGCGCCGCGCCGGCGAGATTGCTCAGGTAGTTGTTCTCATAGAGCACCTGGCCGCCGCCCACCACGCTCATCTGGCGGCCCCACTTGTTGTTGACGATGACGTTGTTGCGCGCGTGCGATGTGTTGACCAGTTACGCCGTCGTCATCGGTAGCTGACCACACGCGTGCCGTCGTCGCCGGAGTTCTCGATGTGATTGCCCTCAGCGTGATGTAGCTGGCGCCCCCATCCGGTCATGTGGATCGAGTCGGCCAGCGTGTTCTTGATGGTGTTGTGGGTGATGCGGCCGTTGTTGGCGGACTTCGCGGTCTGGATTCCGGCCCGCTGCCGAGCCGTCGATCGTGACCTTATCGATGACGAAGTTGGTGGCGCCGAAAATCGTGATGCGGGTGGCCTCGGCCTGCGTGGTGGCCTTCCTGCCCGCTGAGCTTGAGCAGGCTGACCTCGGCCCGTCACCGAAGAACATGATCGCCTCGCGGCTCGGGTTGAGCGCATACAGCACCGAGCCATCGCCGGCGCCGACGAGCTTGACGCCATCAGGCCGGATCCACATCGCCGTAAGCGCACCGCCCGCCGGCACGTATTACGCGCCACGCGCTTGGACTTGGCGGCGGCGATGGCGGCGATCGCCGTCGAGTCGTCGACGCTGCCGTCGCAGCGGGCACCTGGATCCGGATGTCAATCGCTCCGACGCGACGGCGCTGCTCTGTGCCGCTCGATGTGTTGCTCGATATGCCGCTCGATGTGCTGCTCGAGGCCGCTGTCGCGAGTTGCGCGCGCTGCCGGCCGTTGCGACATTGGCGCTCACCGGTAGGCGCAGCGCCGCATTCCACAGAATGGCGGCATCCTGACCTGCGATCACGTTGACGCCATCGAATGCGGCTGCACCGTGCCGATATCGATCAACGCTCCGTTGTCGGTGGAGACGCAAGTGCGCCCAGCGACGCACCGTGTCGACGTACAGTGCGGTCTTCGGTGCCCGCTGCGCCGTCGTTCAGGAAGACAATGTCCACTCGCTGGCTCGGCAAGGTCTTCAGCGCAAAGCTGTGAAGTCGGCGTGACGCTGGCCTTGACTTCGACGCTGCCCACCGCCGCCCCATCGATGACGCACCTGCATCAAATCCGGCCCGACGCCGCCATCCATCGATCACGCGCGCGCACGACCAGCGAGTCGCCCGGCGCCTTGAAGCGCAGCGCCGCGCTCCAGAAGGATGTCGCTGCGCCCTGCACTGGCGTTGACGCCATCGAATGCCGCCGCGCCGCTGCCCGACGGTGTCAACGTCACCCCGGCGTCGCTTGGGTGCAGCGTTGCGCCGTTGACCGCACCGAATCAACGTACAGGTTGCGATCGGCACCGTTGACGGTGCCGTCGTTCGCAGGCTACCACGTCGATGCGCGCACCAGCGCGAGCTCGCACGCTGTTAAGTGAGAAAGGGTAGTCGGTATAGGCCGTTGCCTTGGCTTCGACAGAGCCCACCAGCCTTGAGCCGTTCACCAGCAGCTGCATGGAGGGGCTCTCCGCCGGCCCGCTGAGTTCCACGAGCCCGCACGACGACGCGCGACCCGTGGTTGCGCTCACGCCGGTGCGGTGGCTGCCTCCGCCGACACGATCGTCAGGTCGCGCTCGACGGCGCTGGCGCGCCGTTGTCCGTGCCCGCCGACGGATGTGGCAATTTGCCACCTTGCCGTACAGCTGCTGCTACTCGTTAGCGCCGCAGGCGCTGACCACCATGTAGCCACGGCGGCTGCCACCGCACACACAGGATCCTTCTGTCCATCTCGTCCTCGGTACTTCATTGATCGAGCCCGAGACCACTTGGCACAACGGGTGAGCGGAGCCTGAGGCAGTGCGCCCGCGAGCTGTTCAATCGTTCACGAACGGATGCGCCCCCGAAACCATTGCGCAACCGGATGTGTGACCCGCCTTCAGTACGCAACAACCGCTGCGCCGTTCCGCGCGCTCCGATCCGCGCGCGCGTCACGGCGCTCTCGGGCGACGACCAACGTTCGTGACGGGTGACTGGAAACGGCAGGCGGGCGCCTTCATTTCGCCCGTGGCGGGAACTACGCCGCAACAAACAAGCCCGCGAGTTCCCTACGGTGATGGGCAATGACCGACGTTGCCTTGCTGAAGTATTTTAACGCCCTTGGCGCCAGCTTTGCGCTCGTGGAAGTGACGGCGCTCGTTGTCTGGTGGTCGATGAGGCGCCGCCCGCGCAGGTGACGACTCAATCCGGCTCCCAGCAAAGTCATGGCAACCTTTCGCTCTCTGGCCACAGTGATTGCTGCTGTCTGCTTGCAGCGCCGTCCCTGCCGATTTGCCCAACTCAAGCCAGTCCCTCCGCGAGTCGTGGACGAACCAGCCTCGCAGCGGACGCTGGCATCGTGCTCATCGCTGGACAGCGAGGGTCACGATGACTGGGATCGATAGTCGTTGCAGTCGACGGCCGTCAAAGGCCGGTGAGATCCACAAGGATGGGATTTACCAGGACGAAGTGCTCAGGCTTCGCGTCGATCCGGGTCGCAAGGTCGTCTCTGTGTCGACCAAATCAGGCAGACCGCGATCCCTTGAGGTCATATCGCTTGGCAGGCGACATTGCTTCGCATCGGCCTGGACAGAGGCAATGCCATCACCTTGAGCGAGCCGGGGGCCGTCGCGCTCGGGCTGTGATCGGCTGTTCCGATCGCGCCTGTGTTCCGGACGCTTTGCGTTGGCTCGCCAGATTTCCTCGAGTGCTGCCTGGTCACTCCGTGAGACCAGCAGCCGCTCGCTAATGCGTGTCGCCCCCTCGAGAAGCCATCTGCGCAATCAAACGCCCTGAACAGCGCAATCCGACTCAAGCCTTCGTCGACATGTTGTCGGATGGCGGCCAGTCTTACTGCGGCGCTCTGGTCGGAACGTAACTCAAACTGCGAAGTGCGGCGATAGGGTTTTGCGAGATTCAATAGATGCGGACCAGTATTGTCGCTGACAGTGTTCCGAGAACGTCGTCAGGCCCACCCCCAGCGTTTGCGCGTCGGCGCTCAAGCGAGAACGTGAAGGCGAAACGAGTTCGCCGGGTGCCGGGGTTGGCCGCGGTGTGTGACCCGTCGGCCGGCGACTGCTCGAACATACAAGCTGCCGCCCCAGGAACAAGATACCGCCGCCAGCTTCGCGACCAATCTCGGCGCCAGCACGGTGATCGCGGCGCAGGCCGTCGGCGTTGGCAGCCCGCAGGCCTTGGCGGCCAGCACCTTGCAAAATCGCCGCTCAGCGCCACCGATCGCCCAGTTGATCGTTGGCTGGCGCCGTGCGGGCCTTCAGGAAGCCGCGCCTCGTCCAGGCACCACTGTCGTCAGCCGCAAGACGTACATCAGCGCCGGACTGCGGCGATCCGAGTTTTGCGTCGTTCCGTTGTCGCTGGCGTCACCGGAGTCCATTGGCGCGCCCACGGCGAGCGTGGTGCCGTCCCGCTCAGCGGAAGCGCCGCACCAGCCATCGTCGGTAGGATCTACCGGTTGGATGTCGACTTTGCCGAACGCAAGTCGGCCACGAGTGCCAGCCGTTGCCGCAGGGCATGGCCTGAACACGTGCACGGCCAAAAGGGGAATCGCATTCCTGTCGAACCAAGGGAGGCTGCCCGCACCGCAACCGTTGAACCGTTGGCGCTCAACGCCATGCCGCTGGACGAATCCATACGGGTCCCGGGGCGGGCCTCGAAAATGTGAACTGTCGCCACTGGCCGTCCAGTGCGCTCGAACGAGGTACATCCGCTCAGGCTGCCGCCGCCAGCGCTCGCGGTTGCCGTCAGTGGCTCACCGCCGCGACGGTGGCCCAAAATCTCGCTCGAGCCACCCGGCACCGCGGCCTTGATGAAGGCTCTGCTCGGCTCCGTCGACGCTGCTGCGCGTCGCGCGTGAAGCACGTGGAACGCGCCGTCAGCGCCCCAATGGCCGCGCTCGCCGGGCGCGGGGGAGTGGCGCGCTGGCCACTGGCGCGTTGATGCCGCCGCCGGTGCCCCGAAGATGCTCGTGCGCGCCAACCACCAGCGTTTGGCCGTCCCCGCTCAGCGCGAAGCGGCGACCGGCTGGCTCCGATGGCGAAAGCGCTCCAGAGCGCGCCTCCTGGACCCAGCGACCATCCCTCGCTCGCGCTGGAAAATGCGGGGACCGCCCATTGGCCGGGCTGGTTCAGCGGATCGTTCTCGCTGCTCCCCGCCGCCAGCTGTGTTGCCGTCGGCGCTCAACGCGACGCTGTGGCCGAGGAAGCGCGCGAGGCTGGGGCGTCGGCGTGGGCTGACCAGCGCCAGCGAGCAACACGTCGAGCAGCGGTCTGCGCGTTGCCTGTCGACGCATTGTGGTTCGCTGACGCCGCAGCCGCACCACACACGCGTCGCCGCTCGGGAAGTCCAGCCGATAAGCCGGCTCCGCGCGCGAGCTGCGGCCGAGTTGTCTGCCGACGGTGGCGTCGACCGCCTCGAAGCCGGGCCTGCGGCGCGCGCACGAACGGCACCGTGAACGACGTGAGGTCGCCTTGCGCCCTGCCAGGTCACCGCGATCCGGTTGCTCTCCCCCACACGTGGCCGGCGCGCGTTGAGCGCGATGCTTGTTCCGGTGGTGTCTGCGCCGGCTGAATCGATGCTGTCCGACGGCGCGCCAGTCGCGCTTTGCGGCCGCCGCCGCACGAGACCACAGCGACGGCGCAGGTGCCCAGAGAGCGGCTCGACCCACAGCCAATAAACGCCGCGGCGCTTACCGCGAAAGACACCACGGGTGACCATGGAAGCACTCCACGCCACAACAACGAATAGGCAAACGCAGATAAGTTAACCTCTGTGCCCGATCGTCGGTCCCGAATGCGACCGGTGAGCAGCCCGGCGCGACCGCACCGCGCATTCGGTCTGTGAGCGCGCGATGCCACGAGCATCGCGCGCTATCCGGCACCGCGCGTCTGAGAGGCTGCGATGCGCGTGGCAAGCGGGGATTCTGGCCCGCCTCGTCGGCTGCTCCGGCGGCCGTGCTGCGTGCGGGCTGCGTTGCACTGTTTGTGCTGCGTGAGCGGCTGCGGCGGAGGCGGCGACAGGCAGCACCTGCCGCCGAGTTCCACGCCGACGCCGGCGCCCGCGCCTGCTCCGGGCACGACACCAGCCGCCCGCCGGCACCGGCAACGCTGGTCGGTTGGCACGGCGCTGTCGATCGATAGCGGCGCGAGCGGCAATCCCGTCAGCCTGCGCGTGGCGCGCAGCGCCAACGGCGATGGCTTCGCGGTCTGGCGTGGCCGACGATTGCGGCACGCGTCATCAACCTCTGGGCCAGCCGCTACAGCGCCGCCACGGCCGCGTGGGGCAGACCCGATCAACATCAGGCGAGCAGCGCCGATCATCGACGACTTCGATCTCACGGTCGACGCCAGCGGCAACGCGGTGGTCGTATGGCACGGAGGTTCCACGGCGATCGCTCAGCTGGCGAAGCGGCGTGGTGATGAGCGCGCGCTTCGACTGACCGGCGCCGGCGCGTGGAGCCACGCCGGTACTGCTGAGCACCGACGGTCGTGCCAGCCGCGCGTCGCCAGCCGATGCCACCGGCGCCGTGCTCGCCGTGTACGTGCGCTGCGTCCAAGTTCGGACGTGTTCGCGGGCGCTTCTTCGACCCTGCCAGTGGCACCTGGCAGCCGGAAGCTGAGATCGAGCAGAACAAAACCGGCACCGGCTTCAGCTTCGGCCCGGCGGCCTTGCTAGACGGACGGCAGCGGCAATGCGCTCGTCAGCCTTCGACAACGCGCGCACCGGCGCGGGTCGATCGTGGCGAGCAACTATTACTCACGCAGCACGGGGGCTGGGGTCGAAGTTGGACCGCTTTGTTCGATATTCTCGGCGTCGTGCCCAGCAGCTTCATCTTCCTGGCTCAACGACAACATTCAGCTGGCGACCTCCGCCGGCAGTGACTTCTGATAGCAATACGTAACTTGG
>ERZ1370068.9804-contig-8555_pt1 | contig 54782 bp, 78 predicted proteins | sample MGYA00561227_ERZ1370068 | MGnify/ENA primary metagenome ERZ1370068 (study PRJEB38410, sample SAMEA6850437) | metagenome | study: Metagenomic assessment of the ecological functions of the soil: analysis of the soil microbiota associated with the... | reverse complement strand
TTACGTATTGCTATGCGCAAGCTCGGGATCAAGGCCAACGAGTTCGGGCGACCAGTTTCATGCAGGCTGAACGGGCAATTGGACTGCGGGGTCAGGTCGTGCAGGAAGGGTTCCGGCACGACATCGTGTGCCTGGAGGTTCTGGAGCAGATTCGGGACCGCCTCACTCACTGACCCTGCTGGCGCGTGTACTAAGATCGAGCAGCCGCTGAACCATCTGACGCTCGGGATCGCTGCGCGCCAGCTCGAGCGCTTCCCGACGGCGCGCACCGCTTCCTCTTTCTGCGACAGCGCCCACAACACGCGTGCGAGCGCCATGCAGGCATCACGCGGGCGGTCGAGGCGCGACCGCGCGCCGTGCAATCGGCAAGCGCGTCGGCGGCGCGGGCGAGCGCCACTTTTTCACGTCGGCCAGCATGACCAGCGCCGGCGCGTATCGCGGCGCGCCAGGGTGCACCGCGCCCGCTCGAGCGGCTGCTCGGCCTGCACGCGCGACGCGGCATCGCGTGTCGGCGTCGGCGCGGCCTTCCGGTAGTGAGGCGGTAGAAATTGCGTCGAGCCGAGCTCGATCGCCTGATAATGCGCGGCGAGCGCCTGTGCCGTGTTGCGGTCGGCCTCGAAGAGCATCCCTTCCAGTTCGAACGTCGCCGCCGACGTCTAGGCGCGGGCGGCGGCGAGAACACCGCGTGCTTCGACCGGACGATTCATTGGCCGCGAGAAACGCCGCGCGCATCGCCGGCGGCATCGGAAGGTGCAGAGCAGATTGCGCACGACGAAGGCCTCGCGCGAGAAGCTGTCGTCGGCGGCAAAGTGCATGAGGAAACTGAGCACGGGCCTGTTGATGTAGCGCTCGAGTCCATCCGGATCTGAGCGCCATCGCCAGAATGCCAGCTCGAAGGCGACCGGCGAGATCTTGCCTTCAGCGACGAGCTGGAGAAACGCGACAGCTGTTTGGAATGCGCTGCTCGTCCGCGAGCGGCAGGTAGTGGGTGAAGAGGTCCTGGGTCTCGGCGAAGAACGTCTGGTTTGGAAACTCTGATCCTTCAGCGAATCGGTCGCGACGATCTCGGCGAGAGGGAATCCGCCGCCGGTCTGGCCACGCTGCAGATGGGACGTGTCAGGCGCCCCAGGTCGATGAACGATTCGCGCACGTAGGCGTTGCTGACGACCGAGGTGAGCCGTCGCGAATCCAGCGGCAATCCCGCGGCGCGCGGTGCTGCGGGCTGATGTGCGACAGGCGCCTGGCGATAGGGTTGATGTTCTTTGCGAAATCCGGCGGGACGTCGGTGCGAAGCTGTCTTAAGTACCGATCGGGGCCGGTCGCGAAATTTGGAACTGGGCGTTCCCTGGGCTTCTGCTCGGCCAATCAGGGGAAGCAGCTCGCATCCCGCTCTCGCCTCTCGGCAGGGAGCAGCTCACGATCCGGCCGATCAGGGTCGACGCCGGCAAACGGCCCACATCTTGTGGATCGCGGCGCGCGCAGTTGCTCGAGGTCTACAGCACGTGTCGCGCGCCGGCTTCTCGCCACGGCGTCGGAAACGGCGATGAAATGCAGGCTCTGATTTCGAGCCACGGCGTTCAGCGGCCCGCCACCGGCGCGCACGCCGCGCGACCGAGCATGACGCCAACGCGACCGCCATAAAGGCGAACACGCCGAAATCGCTCATCGTCATTAAGAATTGCGCGTATCGTATAACACCAGGCGGTCTGAACTGGCGCGCGATGAATCTAATTCGGCGTCGGCGTTCGATGTGAATCGACGACAAAGCGTATCGTAGGAGGCGTCGGCGCAGCTTGGGGCCGAGCTGTTCCTGAATCGCGGTGAACAATACACCAATTGGGACATGGATCATGGTGAAGCCGCCGTCAGGTCGGAAATTTGGAGGAGGACCGGTCGCTGGGTTGGAGACGTTCGAAGCGATTGAGACCACCTCGAATCGCGGTCCATTCGGCGCAGCGGACTGCATCGCCGAAAGCCGCGATCGACAGGAGGACGAGCGGAGAGAGCCGCAACATGAGCCTCGTTCCTTCTAATTCGGCTCAGGTTTTCCATGTGGTCGATGACGAAGATCTTCACCATCGTCTTTTCCGGAACCAGCTTGACCCGAGCTGCTCTTGCAGCGCCGTGAAAATCGACGGCGCATCGTCGGGTGGTGCTGTCGGATCGGTATTGAGGTTACGCACTGCAAACTGCAGCGTTAAGTCGTAAAATCCTTCGAGAGGGCGGTTCGGTTGATGATCGGTACCCCGCCCGTCCCTCGATTTGACGCGCAAATCCGTCGATGTGCGCCTGTGTGCTCAATCACTCGAGTCCCATCCTGCCGCCGCATCGGGACCGTCAGCTCCCGAGCGGTAGGGGGCGGACTTTTTCAGTTGCGGGCCGAGTTTCCCGTCCGGAACGCGCGACGACAAAGAGCAAACCCGTCGCGCCTTCGTTCCTCGATATGCGCGACCAGCTTCATGCGATCGAAGAACAGGTTGTGTGCATCATCTCGGCACGCTGTTCGTGTGTGGGATTGCGAATCGGGAACAGGTTTGGCTTGGATGTCGTAATGCGCCCGTCTTCGTCAATCCAGCGGGCCCACCACCTCGAACACAGGCTCCCGCGCGGCGCCGGCCGCAATGCTCGCAATGGTGCGGTTCGTGAATATCCGCGTGCCATCAGGAGGCTCCCGTCCTCCGCCTCCCATGGTGCCGCTCGTATTCAGCTTGATTGAAATCACGTCAAACTGCGCCCTGATGCGGGGCTTTGTGCGAGCAACCAGCTCCGGCCACAGCGGCGACGGCCACAAGGGTAAGGATGGAGCGCGGATCATGCTCGCCTCCCGCGCGTATTTTATGCTGCTCTGAGTTGGACGAGCGAGCGGGCGCGGTGGCCGGGCAGAGCGATGAAGATCGAAAACGACATTCAGCGGCGGATCGACATCAGTTCGGCTGCGGGCTGTTCCTCGGCGCGCGCAGGTCACCTTACAGACGTTTCAATGTTTCGAGGTTGCCGGCAATCAAAGCTTCCTTCTTCGCTCATTGTCCATGCGTTTCAGTTGGCGCTCTCGACAGGTTGCGGCCTCCGCTACTCATGAACGCTTCGCTATAGACGACGCTGACGGGTCGGCGCCGCGCGGTAAAGCCGTTGCAGTTCCGGAGTTGGTGGCGGTCGACTCGAGCCTTGGATCGTTCGTATGCCCGATGTAGAGCGAGCCGTCCGCGCACCGGAGGACCAGCGCGAACGTCACCGTCGACGATCGCACATGCAAGCCGAACTTCAGACGCTGGATGGATGTTGTGTGCAGAGAAGGGTGCCCTTCGACTCGGCCTTCGGCCTCGCTCAGGACATTCGACGTATCAAATGGCCCGCCAAGGTGGCCCTTCGACTCGCCTGCCCTTGAATTCATCGAAGGGCTGCGCTCGTTCAGGGCATTCTCCTGGTCTGGCCTGCCATAGAGCCCTTCGACTCGGCCTTCACGGCCTCGCTCAGGGCATTCTCCCGGCCTGGCCTGCCATGAGCGAACCTGGCGGTTCGCCGGGAGGCGAAGCGCCGGGTGAAGTCGAATGGTGGAGGCGGCGAGTCGAACCCGCGTCCGAGTAATCCCCGTGGGACTCTACATGCGTGTCCGCTTCTGATTTCTCATGCCCGGCGTGAGGAAGCGGCTAAAAACCGCCGGGCACCAGACTCGGTAAAGTCTCGCGGTCAGACGCCGAGCCGCCGTCCGATCGCCAGCCTGTTTAATGGCATCTGGCCCCCAACCACCAGGCGAGGTCAGGGCAGACGCTCACAGCTTATTAAGCTGCGAGAGCGTGCTGAGTATCCGCAGTTAACGGATGTTCCATCGGATTTACGAGTCAATGGGGCTCGGCATGCATCCCGCGAGTCTTTACCCCCGTCGAAGCCGTATCGCCCCACAGGAGGTGCTTGTCCGCCCTCGCACGTGCGCGAGGCGGGGCAGCGTCGTGTAGGGCCAGTAAGCGCGAGCGTCAAACCGCTTCTGTACCTGCAACTTGCCGTCGCATCGCCGCGCGAACTCCGGTATAATGCTTCGACCCAGTCACTCAGGCGTAACACCATGGGACAGGCCCGCGTTCTAGCGCGCTGACGATGATCGCCGCTGTGCTGCTGCCGGCACCGCCCCGCGCTCAGCAGCCGGTCGCGCCGATCGCGCGCGACATCCGCGCTACAAGCCGACCAATCATCCGCGCGTCTCCGCTCGATGTGTCGCAGTTGTGGCTCGCGCCGGCGTCCGCGACGGCGCGTCGCGGAGCGCCGCCAACGATCTCGCGGCGGCCGTGAAGCTCGAAGTCGACGGCGACTTCGCGAAAGCGTTGCCGATCGTCTCGCAGCCGGCGGTGCAGCAGGGAGCGCTCGGCCGCGTACGCGATCTACTACAAGGGGTTTGCCGAACTCCGACTCGGCCGGCCCGCCGACGCGCGGCTTACCTTCCAGATGCTGCGCGGCACGGACCCGGTGCGGCTACCTCGCCGAGGCGGGCGCGCTGCGCGAAGCCGAGATGCGATGAGCGCGCTCGGCGACAACGCGGCGGCGGTTCGCGTCTACGAACGGCTGATCGCGATGAAGACGGTGACGCCGGACGACATCATGATCCGGCTGGGCCGCGCGGCGCGCGCCGTCGGGCAATACCGACAAGGCAAACGAGGCCTTCGCGCGCGTCGTCTACGAATTCCCGTTCAGCGATCTCGCCGCGCAGGCCAGCGCCGAGCTCGAGAGTCTGCCGATGCGGACCGGTGGCGGCTGGCTCAACCGCTACAAGCTCGAGCTGGACGCGCCGAGCGGTTGTTCGGCGCCAAGCGGTACGCAGGCGCGGCAGCGTCTTCGAGGGGCTTCGCTCGATGGCGCAGGGCGACGAGCGCGAGCTGGTCAGCCTGCGCATCGCGGAGTGCGTTACTACCTCAAACGCGCGCGCAACGCCGCGCGACGGCGTGTCAGGCCGTACATCGAGAACGCGTCGCGGCAGGGCGAGGCGCTGTTCTTCTATGCGGTCGCCGCGCGCGAACTCGGCGACACGGCGGAGTACCTCCGAACCGTGCGCCGCCTCGTCGACCAGCTTCCGGCGATCAGAGCATGGGCCGAAGAAGCGCTGAACAACCTGGCGACCTACTACATCCTGCAAAACGACGACGACGCAGGCGGACGCGACGTTCCGCGAGATGTACGAGAAGTTTCCGACCGGCCGCTACGCCGGAGCGTGCCGCCTGGAAGCTCGGCTGGTGGGCGTACAAGAACGGCCGCTACGCCGACACGGTGCGCGCGTTCGAATCCGGCGCGGCGCATTTTCCGCGCTCCGATTATCGGCCGTCGTGGCTGTACTGGTCGGCGCGCGCGCACGAGGTCGCTGAGGGATCCGACCCTGGCGCGAGGCGCGCTACACGCTGGTCGCGACCGACTACCTGAACACGCTACTACGGCCGGCTCGCGATCACGCATCTGGACGCCTCGACTGGCGCTCGGGGCCGCGTGTCACGCGACGATCAGGATCGGCCCGTGCGATGCGCCGACGAGTCGGCGCCGTGCCGCGCTCGCCTGCCGAACGCGCCGATCGATTCGCGCGCTGCTCGCCGCCGATCTGTGCGACCAGGCGCTCGACGAGCTGCGCTACGCGCAGCGGAGCGTGGGGCGACTCGTCGGCGATTCAAGCGACGTTCGGGCTGGATTTACAACCAGCGCGGCGATCTGCGCGCCGGGCATCAACGCGCATCGAAGCGCGCGTATCCGCAGTACTGGCGGCCGGCGGCGAGCGTCTGCCGCCGAGCGTTCTCAAGGTGCTGTTCCCGGTCAGCTACTGGCCGCTCATCCGCCGCTATTCGGCCGAGCGCAATCTCGATCCGTACATGATCGCGGCGCTGATCGCGCAGGAGTCGACGTTCACCGCCGACGTGCGCTCGTCGGCGAACGCCTACGGCCTGATGCAGATCCTGCCGTCGACCGGGCCGGCAGCAGCGCACGGTCGCTGCATCTCGCCAAGCCGGTTCTCGATCTCGGATGCTGACGACGGCCGAAACCAACATCAAGATGGGCACCGGCCTACTTCTCGGATCTCGGTGCGGCAGTTCGGCGGCGTGCACTACGCGCTGGCGACCTACAACGCCGGCCCGAACCGCGTGGCGCGCTGGATTTCGGAGCGGCCGGGCGTCGACCGCGACGAGTTCATCGACGACATCCCGTTCCCGGAGACGCAGGGCTACGTGAAGAAGATTCTCGGCACCGCCGAGGACTATCGTCGGCTCTACGCCGCCGGCTCGGCGGCGTCCGCGGAATGCCGACGCGACGCCGGCCGTGTCGCGCGCGGCGCACGCCGGCGCCCGCGCAGAAGGCGAGCGCCGCGAAGCCGCCGCGGCGAGCGCAAGAAGCCCGCCGCGAAGAAACCCGCGGTGAAGACGCCCAGCCAAAGAAAAGGCCGCGCGCGGCGCGAAGCATCACCACAGAGTGGGCTGAACCGAGGCCGACGGCTACGATGTCGGCTAAACGTCAGGACGGTTAAGCCGTGACCAACGTTTCGCCATTAGCCGATGTTCAGCCATTAGCCATGGTAGCAGTCCCCTATGTCAAAACTCACCGGATCGAGGAAAGCCACGCCAGTTCACCGAATCGGTCATCCGCGAGATGACGCGCCTCAACGATCTCCATGGCGGCGTCAATTTGTCGCAGGGGTTTCCCGATTTTCCGGCGCCGGCCGCGATCAAGGACGCGGCGTGCGCGGCGATCAACGCGGACGTGAATCAGTACGCCGTCACCTGGGGCGCGCGGCCGCTGCGCGAGGCGGTGGCGCGGGAGTTCACGCGCCGCTACGGGCTGCCGATCGTCGCCGACCAGCAGGTCACGGTGTGCTGCGGATCGACCGAAGCGATGATGTCGACGATGATGGCGATCATCGATCCGGGCGACGAGGTGGTGGTGTTCGAGCCGTTCTACGAGAACTACGGACCGGACGCGATTCTCTCGGGCGCGACGCCGCGCTACGTCACGCTCCATGAGACCCGATCTGGCAGCTTCGATCCCGACGAGCTCGCCGCCGCGTTCAACGACAAGACGAAGGCGATCATCATCAACACGCCGAACAACCCGACCGGGAAGGTGTTTTCGCGCGAGGAGCTCGAGACCATCGCCGCGCTGTGCCGCAAGTGGGATGCGATCGCGATCTCCGACGAGATCTACGAGCACATCATCTACGACGGCCTGCCGCACATGCCGATCGCGACCATCGAGGGCATGGCCGATCGCACCGTGACGATCAACGGGCTGTCGAAGACCTACAGCGTGACCGGGTGGCGCGTTGGCTGGACGATTTCGCCGCCGTCACTCACCGGCGCGATTCGCAAAGGTGCACGATTTCCTCACCGTCGGCGCGCCCGCGCCGCTGCAGGAAGCCGGCGCCGTGGCGCTCGGCCTGCCGGACGAGTACTACGCCAGGCTCGCGCGCGAATACCAGCGGCGGCGCGACGTGCTGCTCGACATCCTCGAGCGCCATCACTTCACCTGCTTCAAGCCCGACGGCGCGTACTACATCATGACCGACATCCGCTCGTTCGGATTCAAGCGACGATGTCGAGTTCGCGCGTACCTGGTGAAGGATGTCGGCGTCGGGACGGTGCCGGGGAGCAGCTTCTACAAGACGTCGAACGAAGGGCGCACGAAGATCCGCTTCTGTTTCTGCAAGCGGGATGAAACGCTGGCGGAAGCTGACCGTCGGCTCGCGAAGCTCGAGGCGCGTTGCGGGCCGCGCGCAGTTCAATAACGCTCTCGACGCAGTGCTGGCACTACCACGGAGGTCACGGGCACGAACGGAGTGCACTGGTAATTTTCTTTGTACAGAACAAGACCCGTGTTCCTCTGGTTTTCAGCAAGTCAGTTCCGTGTCCACCGTGGTGGTGCTGCATGCCGCAAAGCACCAGGCACGCAGCGCATCTCAGTAGCGCGACCACCGCGCCGACGTACGCGCCTGTGAGTTTGAACGACCCCGTGTCTTCCTGGAACTTGTAGGCCAAGTCAGATCGAGCGGTAACCGACCTTGACGCCGACGTTGTTCGTCGCGTTCAGCGTGCCGTAGACGTCGACGTCCACGTAGTGCGCGTTGTAGCGATTCTCCACGCTGTCGGGGATCTTGAAGCCGGTCACTTCGGCGGTGACGTTGACGCGCGGCACGATCCAGACACGCGCGATCGCCGCCCAGCGCCGGAATCGGCGCGCTGCGCGTGCGCGAACTGCGGCTTGATGAGCGGCGTGGCGATGTCGACGCGCACGTCGGTCTGCTTGTCCTCGATGATGAAGCCGCCGTAGCCGCGGCTCTTGACCACGATGTCATGCTCGTAGCCGAGGCGCAGCGCCTTCCAGTTGACCGTCGAGTTCACCGGCAGGCCGACGGTGTAGCGCTGGCCGTTGAAGTCGATCTGCCGCGACAGAATCGCCGCCTGCTCGTAGCTTGATCGGCACGAACTGGACGCGCAGCTTGTGGCGCCGACCGCGCCTTGAGCACCAGATTCAGCTGCGGCAGGCTTCTTGTCCACCAGGCCGAGATCGCGCTTGGCGTTGATTTCGGTGCCCGGGATGCCGGCGAGGGCGCCGCTGCCGCCGCTGGCGATGGTGAGGTTCAGCCGTGGGGAACCAGAAGTCGACGCCGCCCTCGATCGTGTATTTGTCGCCGACCGTCGTCTCCTGAATGATTGCGCGGCCTGAACTGAGCCGTCGCCGTCGAGGCGCTGGCCAGCAGCGAGGAGGAGCGTCGCGCCCCAGATTGAGACACGCCGATGACTCGCGCGGGGACCATTGAGCTCATACGCACCTAAGAATACCGGACCCAGGCAGCAGGGAACGACTGGCTGGGCGGTTTGCAAGTAATTGTAACGCTTACACTTTCATTGACACGCTGTAGGTCAGGCGCTAAGATTCGCCATTGTCCCAGTCAACACGTGTATCTCCCCTGTCTCCCCTCGTCTTGGGAGTTGTTGTCGGGCGTTCAAGCAGTCTTCGGTAGTGGTCAGTAGCTGAAGGAGGGATCCCATGTCGGTGTCGCGCCGCGGTTTCCTTCAGGGTCTGAAAGCTGGTCGTCCCACGCACGCCGCCGAGTTCATGGCCGCGCGCGGCCACGAAGAGCACGTGGCGCTCATGCAGCAGGGCCGTCAGGGCGGCATGAACCGACCGCAGCTTCCGCCTGGAGTGCAGGCAATTCGCATCAGCAGCAACGAGAACCCGCTCGGCCCGGGCAAGGCCGCAATCGACGCGATTCTCGGAAAGTTTCCCGAGGCCAATCGCTACCCCTTCAACAGCACGCCGCTCGATGCGGACCTCGAGATGCTCGTCGCGAAGATCTACAGCGCGAAGCGCGAGAACGTGGTCCTCGGCGTGGGCTCGCAGGAGTTGCTGAAGAACGCCGCGCGCGTCTTCCTCTCGCCGACCAAGCACCTCGTCATCCCGTCGCCGACCTACGGCGATCCCGGCGCGGGTTCGCGCAGAACCAGCTCAAGGTCACGGTCAAGACGGCGCCGGTCACGGACAAGACGCTCAAGACCGATCTCAGCGCGCTGCTGCCGCTGGTGAGCGGTGCGGGTCTGGTCTACATCTGCAACCCGAATAACCCGACGGCGACCACGAACTCGGCCAAGGAAATCACCGAGTTCATCGCCGCCGTCAAGAAGGCGTCGCCGACGACGGGCATCCTGATCGACGAGGCGTACATCGACTACGCCACCGATCCCGGCGTCCAGACCGCGATTCCGCAAGCCCTCACCACCCCCGGCGTCATCGTCGCGCGCACCTTCTCGAAGGCGTACGGCATGGCCGGCGTGCGGATCGGCTACGCGATCGGCGATGCGGCGACGATCAAGAAGATGTCGGCGTGGCGGATGCCGTACAACGTCAACACCTTCGGCGTCGCAGCGGCGGTGGCCTCGCTCAAGGATCCGCAGCACATCAAGGATGAGAGCGCCCGCAACAAGGCGGTTCGCGAGTTCACGGTCAAGGCGCTGGCCGACATGGGCTACACCGCGACCGACTCGCAGACCAACTTCATCTTCGTCGACATCGGCAAGACGATGACGGCGGCGGCGTTCCGTGACGCCTGCGCCGCCAAGAGGCGTGATGGTCGGCCGCGACTTCCCGCCGCTCGAAAAACAGTGGGCGCGTATCTCGCTCGGCACGATGGAAGAAATGCAGAAGGCCACCGAGGTGTTCCGCAGCGTGCTCAAGTCTTCGGCGACGACCTCGTCGGGGAAGGGCAGTGTAGCCATGGCGCTTACGCGACGAAGCTTTGTTCAGACCGTCGGAATCGGAGCGGGCGCGGCCCTGGGGCAGCAGCGTGTGGGGCCGCGGCCGTGAAAATAGTGTCTGGTCCGCTCTCGAGCCGAACCTCCAGGCCGTCGAGCGGAACGTCATCTGCATCGCGAGCAACGAAAACCCGGTCGGACCGGGCAAGAAAGTGCTCGACACGCGTGCGCGCGCTGCTCGAGGGCGGGGCCAAGCCGGGCCGCTACTCGAACCAGGCGGGCGAGCTCACCGAAGCGATCGCGGCTCACTTCAAGGTGAAGCCGGACAACGTGCTGGTCAGCGAGGGCTCGACGGAGATCCTCCGCGCCGCCACGCAGGTCTTCACCGCGAAGACCAAGCCGCTCGTCGGCACGATTCCGACCTACGAGGAATGCGCCGGCTACGCCGGAGTTGATGGGCAACCCGGTGAAGGGCGTCAAGCTCAACGCCGAGTTCAAGATCGACCTCGACGCGTACTCGCGCGCCTCCAAGGGCGCGGGGCTGGTGTTCTACTGCAACCCGAACAACCCGACCGCGACCTATGTCGGCGCGAAGGCGACGCGCGACTTCACTCGCGAAGTTGACCGCCGCATCGCCCGACACGACGATCCTGGTCGACGAAGCCTACTTCGACTACGTGACCGATCCGGATCACGAGACGCACGTGCCGATCGCGGTCGAGAACAAGAACGTGATCGTGGCGCGGACGTTCTCCAAGGCCTACGGGATGGCCGGCCTGCGTCAGGGCTACGCGATCGCGCACGCCGACACGATCACGCAAGATGCGGCCGTGGGTGGGCGCCGGGCGGCACCGGGTCGCTCAACGTGTTCGGCATGGCGGCCGGCGATCGCCGCCATCCAGCAGGACGCGAGCTTCACCGCCAACGAGCGGAACCGCAACAAGGCGGTCCGCGACTTCTCGATGAAGTGGTTCGCCGATCGCGGCATGAAGCCGACCGACTGCCAGGCCAACTTCATGTTCGTCAACATCGGCACGCCGGCGAAGGCGTTCCGCGAGGCCTGCCGCGCCAAGGGCGTGATGGTCGCGCGCGACTTCCCGCCGTTCGAGAAGACGCACGGCCCGCATCACCCTCGGCACGATGGAAGAAATGCAGAAGGCCGTGACGGTGTTCGGCGAAGTGCTCGGCCAAGAAGTCGACGGCCGCGGCGTAGCGGCCGGAAGACGAACGTCAAACGCAGAACTCGCAGAACACGCAGAAAAGTAGTCTCTGCGAGTTCAGCGGGTTCTGCGTTTTAGTCTGTCATCGCTTCAATAACTCAAACGGAGAAGAACACGATGTCGCGAACCCTCCGACGTTCCGCGATTGCCGTCGCGGTGCTGGCGGCCGGCGTCACCTGGTGCACCGGTGAAGCCGTCCGGTCAGGGATACATCCCCAGCACGAAGAGCGGCGACTGGACGCACTACACCGCCGACGTGCACGGCACGAAGTACTCGCCGCTCGATCAGATCAACGCCGTCCAACTTCAACAAGCTCGAGGTCGCGTGGCGGTTCAAGACCGACAACCTCGGGCACCCGGCCCGAGTACAAGCTCGAAGGCACGCCGCTCGCGATCAAGGGCGTGCTCTACACGACCGCCGGCACGCGCCGCTCGGTCGTCGCGCTCGACGGCAAGACCGGCGAGCTGATCTGGTCGCACAGCTATCGCGAGGGCACGCGCGCCGCGATCGCCCCGCGGCAGCTCTCCGGCCGCGGCGTGTCGTGCTGGACCGACGGCAAGGGCGACGAGCGCGTGCTCTACGTGACGACCGGGCTATCGGCTCGATCGCGCTCAACGCGAAGAACCGGCGCGATGATTCCGTCGTTCGGCGAGAACGGCGTCGTCGATCTGAAGAGCGGCGCCGTCACCGGCAAGGGCACGCAGATCGATCTCGAGACAGGGTGAAATCGGACTGCACTCGACGCCGGCGGTCGTCAAGGACGTGATCATCGTCGGATCGTCGTTCAAAGAAGGCATGACGGTCGTCACCCACAACAACACCAAGGGTCTCGTCCGCGCGTTCGACGTGCAAGAGCGGCAAGCTGCTCTGGACGTTCAACACGATTCCTCGTCCGGGCGAGCTCGGCAGCGACACGTGGGAGAACGAGTCGTGGGCGCGAGAACGGCAACACCGGCGTGTGGACGCAGATTACCGTCGACGAAGAGCGCGGGCTGGTCTACCTGCCGGTCGAGACGCCGACGTCGGACTTCTACGGCGGCCACCGGCCGGCAACAACTCTGTTTGCCGAGAGCCTCGTGTGCGTGGACCTCAAGACAGGCCAGCGCAAGTGGCACTTCCAGATCATCCATCACGGGATCTGGGACCACGACAACTCGTCGGCTGCGATGCTGACTGACGTCGTGAAGGACGGCAAAGGTGATCCCCGCCGTCGCGTCGCCGAGCAAGCAGGGGCTACGTCTGCTGTGTTCAACCGCGTCACCGGCGAGCCGGTTTATCCGATCGTCGAGACGCCGGTGCCAGCGAGCGGCGTGCCCGGCGAGAAGGCGGCGCCGACGCAGCCGATTTCCGATGGATGCGCACGGCAAGCCGTGGAACTACGCGCGCGCGTATGTCGACGTGCCCAATGAGGTGATCGACTTCACGCCCAGAACTGCGCGCCGAGGCGCTCGAGAATCTCAAACGGTACCGTCACGAGAACTCGCCGTACGTCCCGCTGGTTCTCGGCGACGTGAACGGCCTGCTGGGCACGATCAACCACGGTAATACCGGTGGCGGGACCAACTGGCCCGGCGGCGGGCTCGATCCCGAGACGCACATCTTCTACTCGCAGGCCAACACCGCCGGCGTGACCGCGGGATCGCTCCGTGAGCCGCCGCCGGAGTTCAAGACCGACATCAAGTACGTGTCGGGCGTGAAGGGGCGCGAGTTCCGGATCGCCGACGGACCGGGATTCGGCAGCGCGGCGGACGCGCCGCAACGCGGCGGCGGCGCTGGCGGCGGACGCGGCGAGGGCTCCTGCGGCGACGACGGCGGCGCCGGCAGGCGGTGCTGCAGCTCCGGCGGCGGCAGGCGGCGGGCGCGGTGGCGCCGGCGGCCCGGCCCGCAGGGACTTCCGCTCGTCAAACCGCCGTACGGCGTGATGGCGGCGGTAAACCTCGACAAAGGGCGAAATCCTGTGGCGTGTGCCGCACGGCGATACCCCCGACACCGTGCGCAATCATCCCGCGCTCAAGGGTCTGACCATTCCGAAGACGGGTCAGAACGGCAGCGTCGGCGTGCTCGTCACGAAGACGCTCGTCATCGCCGGCGGATCCGCAGGTGACGACGACGCCGGACGCATCCGCGCGGCGCGATGCTGCGTGCGTACAACAAGCAGACCGGCGAGCAGGTCGGCGCGGTCTGGATGCCGGCGCCGGTCAGCGGATCGCCGATGACCTACAAAGGGCCCGACGGCCGCCAGTACATCGTCATCGCGATCAGCGGCGGCAACTACTCGGGCGAGTAGCTTGTCGTTCGCGCTGCCGCAGACCGAAGGGCGGCCCTCCACGCAGCAGTAGGGCCGCCGCGCTAGGGAGTTAGGGGTTAGGGGTTAGGGTATAGGGATTAGGGATTAGTAAAGACGGAGAATGCAGAGGGCCCGCAGTCGCGCGGGCCCTTTTAGTCTATATGGGAAACCATGAAGTATGTCATAGCACTCGTCCTTGTTCCGATGACCACCGTGTTCGTGCTTCGATCGACGGTGCACGCGCAGCCGACGAAATCGGTCTGGGACGGGTTTACACCGATGAGCAAGCCAAACGCGGCGAGGCGCTGTACTCCGAGCGAGTGCGCGTCGTGCCACGGGCCGGAGCTGATGGGCGGCGAGATGGCGCCGCCGCTGGCCGGCGGCGACTTCCTCTCGGGGTGGGACGGCCTCGACCGTCGGCGATCTGTTCGAGCGCATCCGCATCTCGATGCCGCAGAACGCGCCGGGTTCAGCTCGAGCGGCCAGCAGAACGCCGACATCCTGGCGTTCGTGCTGAGCGCGAACAAGTTTCCGACAGGCACGACAGAACTGGGCACGCAAGGGATGATGCTCAAGGCCGATCAAGTTCGAAGCGAAGAAGCCCGGGCACACTGAGCTCTCCTTTGTAAGCTCGACTCCGGCCAAGCGCAGTTCGAGTTCCCACCAACAAATTGGAGCGCCCTCATGGCGCTCCATTTTGTTTCCGTAAGATCTGTTGCACGCGCGTTACACCCGCCCTAGAATCCCCCGAAACAAGATCTTTCACAAATACAGTGCGCACACCGCGGGGTTGCGACCTCGGTCCGCCCTGAACAAGTCGGAGGAGCCATGGGAATCCGTGTCGGTCTCATCGGAGCGTTTCTGGCAGTGGCCGTGGGAGGTGTTGCGACGCGGCGCGGCAGTTCACCGGCGGCGTTCGCGGGGCCGTGCAAGACGCCAACGGCGTCATTCCGAGCGTGCAGGTGACGCTCACGAATGAGGCGACCAACATCTCGCGCGAGAGTGACGACCAATGACGTCGGACGAGTACGACTTTCCGGCCGTCGCCGCCTGGCACCTACACGCTGAAGAGTCAGGTCACCGGATACAAAAGCTACGAGTCGAAGGGTCTGACGGTTGGGACGCAGCAGTTCATCACGCTCGACGTGAGGCTCGAGCTCAGAGCGCTCGAGGAATCGGTGACGGTCACCGGGCAGATCGCCGCTGATCGAGCACGTCGACGGCATCGACCGGCGGCGTGCTCGACCGGCAGGCGCTGGAGTCGCTGCCGTCGCCGGGCCGGAATGCATTCCTGATCGGCGTGACCGTGCCGACAGTGATGCCGAACCGGCGACCCGCAATTCAACCGTCAACAGGATCAGAGCAACGCGTCGCTGATTTCGATTGGTGGCGGCGGCATCCGCGCGAATAACTACCTCGTCGACGGTGTGCCGATTACCGAGCTGCGTGGGCGTGCGGTTGCGAACCCACGATCGAAGTCGCTCGAGGACGTCAAAGTTCAGGTGCACACCTACGACGCGGAGATGGGGACGCATCGGCGGCGGCGTCTTCAACGTGACGGCGCGCGTCGGGCGGCAACCAGTATCACGGCAGCGGGTTCTATCAGACGCGGCCTGTGGCGGGGCAGTCGGAAAACTTTCTCAATGCCGTCGCACGGCCTGACGAAGGAAGAGACCGGGCCTTGCCGCCGCCTACTATCGACTGTACGGCGGCGGCGTCAGGCGGACCGGTCGTCAAGAACCGGACGTTCTTCTGGGCCGCCACCGAAGGCTATCGATCGGACACCACGCGGAACCTCGACTGAAATCTGGCCGTCACTGAATCAGCGCAACGGCGATTTCTCGACGTCGACCATCAGGCGGCCGGCCTGTCGTGCTGTACAACCCGTGGTGCCGCGGCGGCGTCGCCAGCGCGAGATGCTCCGGCAACTGGAACCGGATCGATTGCGACCGGCGGTCTGTTCACCAACGCGATCATTCCTCTGACGTCATCCGGCGGTCAGTCAGGTCGGTTTGAACATTCTGAAGATGCTGGCCAACCGAGACGATCAGAGGGACCGATATCGCAGCAACGAAGACAACCAGCCGAACGCGATCGGCACCGCGATTCCTGGTCGACCGAGCCGAGATGTGCACGTTCAAGGTCGAGCACAAGTTCAGCGACAAAGTGGTCGCTGAGCGCGTTTTACTATCTGCTAACAAGACCGACGAGCCGGGCACAAGACTCATGAAGCGCCGACAAGAGTGTTCATCGCCGACCAGGATCAGTGGTTCGGTCCGCTGCGCCGCCGTCCGCACGTGCTCGTGTTCAACAACACGAACATCATCAACGACACGACAGTGCTGACGCTGCGCTACGGCTGGACGACGTGGCAGGACTCGTGCGATCAGCAGCCGTTCTCGGCCGGGCAGCAGTCGCTCGGCTTCAGCTCGTCGTATGTCAACGCGCTGCCGCCGGCAGCGTCAGATACGTTCCCGTCGCTCACGTTCGAGCAGGCGGAGGACGTCGGCGGCTGGGGACCGGGTCCGGTTCGTGGAAGGCGCCGTATGCCGATCAACGGCGCGCTGACGAAGCTGTTCGGCAACCACAGCGTCGAAGATCGGCGCCGACGTGCGCCGGATGGGCGTCGCGCTGGCCACGGTCTGTTGCTTCGACAACTCGCTCGGCGGCAACTTCAACTTCGACGCGTCGTTCACCAGTAGCAACGGCGTCGGCGGACACGAGCTCGCGAGCGCTGCTGCTCGGCCTGCCGTCATCAGGATCGGGCGCCGTTCAACGACGGGCGAACGGCGAGTGGTTCACGCGCTACTGGGGCGCGTACGTTCAGGACGACTGGCGGGTGAATCGGCGAAGCTGACGTTGAACTACGGCCTGCGTCTCGAGCACGAGGACGGGCTGCGCGAAATCGACAACCGACAGACCGTCGGCGTTCGATCAGAGCGCGGTCAACCCGATCGACGCGCTGGTGAACAAGACCGGCACGCTGCTCGCGGGGAAGACGCTGCGGCGGCGGATTGATCTACGCGGGCGTCAACGGCGCGAACGAATATCAGGGCAATCCGAAGAAGGTCAAACCTGCGCCGCGCGTCGGCGTGACCTACGCCATGAACACCGACACGGTGTGTGCGCGGCGGCTACGGTCTGTACTGGGCGCCGTGGAACTATCCAGGCGCCGGCAGCGGACTACACGTCGACCGGCTTCTGCGCGGTCGACGTCGCTCAGTCAGTCGTCGCCGGAGAGTGAAGTGCCGATGACGATGCATGGACAACCCGTTCCCCGTCGGCCTGCTAGCAGCCGATCGGCAGCTCGCTCGGCCTCTCTGACCGGCGTCGGCGGGCGCGTCGACTTCGTCGATCAGGACGAAGGGATCGCCGAAGGTGCAGCAATGCTCCGTGGACCTGCAGCGGCAGCTGGCCTGGCGCGATGGCGATCACGATCGGCTACGTCGGCGCCACCGGGCGCGACATCGGCTACGGCGGGACGACCGGATGCGCTGCATCAACATCAACCAGATCGATCCGGCCGTCGCGCGGCAGCTCTTCCCGCTCGGCAGCGGATGGGACGCCGCAGCGCTGCGCCAGTCGGTGCCGAATCCGTTCTTCGGCATCGCCGCTGCCGGCGAGCTCGGGACGACAACCACGATTCAGCGCGGTCAGCTGCTGCGGCTGTTCCCGGAGTTCGGCGACATCATGATGCACCAGACGACGGCCGGCTCGAAGCGGCAGTATCACGCGCTCGACGATGCAGCTCGACAAGCGCGTCGGCGGCGGCAGCAACTGGTGGGGCGGGCGTGCAGCTACACGTTCAGCCGGATGAAGGACAATCAGTTTGGCGAGACCAGCAATTACGGCAGCCGCCTGGCGACGCCGCAGAACAACTACGACCTCGACGCCGAGTACGGCCTCAGCAACTTCGACTCGCCGCACCGCATCGTGCTCGCACCCATCATTCAGCTGCCGAGCCCGGCGGATGCAGCTGGCGCGATGCGTGCGCTGGCCAGCGGCTGGAACGTCTCGGCCGTCGTCGAGATGGTGAGCGGGCCGCCGTTGAACGCGGTTTTGAGCGGCGACGTGTCGGACGCGAATCTGGGACTGTTCGGCGGGCGGCAGCGGCCGAATCTCGTCGGCGATCCGAACACATCGGGCAGCGACCAGGATCGCGCCGCATCCGGACGCACACGCGGCCGCTCGGTGGTTCAACGGCGCCGCCTACGCCAACCCGGGCGTCGGCGCGTTCGGCACGGCGCCGCGAACCAACGGCGACGCGCGGTGGCAGTTCCGCAAGAACATCGATTTCGTGCTGACGAAAGACGACGCGATTCGGTGGCAGCCAGGTTGGCGAGATCGCGTTCTGAAATCCTGAACCTCACGAACACGCCGAAGTTCGGGAACTTCAGGACGATCAACCGCGGCAAACCTGTCGAGCTTCGGCCGCGTCGACATCCAGGCAGGGTTCATGCGGATCTGGCAGCTGAGCTTCCGCTACCGCTTCTGACGCTTCCGCTTCGTTGAAGCTTTCGGGCCCGCTCCTTTCATGGGGGCGGGCCTTTCTTTTGTGCGGGAGCGAATCGCCGTCGGATGAAAACAACGGCGACGACTGTTGCGGCGATGCTCGAGAGCAGGAGCAGCACGCGTGACGTCACCAGGTTCGGCGCCGGCACCGGGACCGGAACGGCCGGCGTCTGTATCGCGGCCTCGCTTCCGCGAGCTCGGGCAGTCCCGCGTCGGCGTGCGCGAGCGTCGCGGCGAGCTCGCCGTATCGCTGCCGCGCGACGTCCGTGCGTCCCGCCGCAGTCGCTGCCCGAGCGAGTCCCAGTATCGATCGCGAGCGATTTGGATTGCGCTGCAGGCCCCGCTCGAACCACTCAATGGCTTCGGTGAAGCGCCCCGCCTTGGTCAGCAGCTCGCCGAGCATTTCGGGTGCGGGCTTGATGGGTTGGGGCAGACCAACCGGCAGCGGCAGATCGAGCTCCGCTCGCGCCGCGGCAGAAGCGTCGCGACGCCCTCGTCGGTCCGCCCGGCCGCGATCGCGATCGCCGCCGCCAGCTCGCGCTCCATGATGACGATGGCGGGCCGCAGGTCGCCTTCCTCCCTGGCCTGCGCGCTGCGCGAAGCAGCGTGCGGACGCGGTCGGCGTCAGATGTGCGTCCGAGGTGCGCCATGCTCAGTCCGACCGCGAACAGATCGTTGACGTTCGCGAAGCTGTTCGCGCCGGCCATGAGCTCCCATCGTTCGGTTTCGACGACGTACGCGCGCGCATCGACGAAAAATCGCTCAGGAGGATCGTGTTGTCGCCTTTGGCGAGCGGCTCGAAGCGATGCGGAGCGACTGCTCGGCGTCGCGGTAGCGGCCGAGCTGCAGGAGCTCGTATCCGAGCCACGAGAGCGCGTGATAGTTGCGGACAGCGGCGCTCAGACCGCGGCTCGCCGTCCACTCGACCGATGCGTCGTAGGCCGCGCGATCCGACTCGGCGGCTTCCCCCAGAGTCCGAGCTGCAGAAAAGATGTGCGCCGGCATATGGCGCGCATGGCTGGCCGACGCGATCCTGGCGTATCGCCGTGCCGCGCTCAGGGCGCGCGACGCGTGATCGGGATCGTCGTAGTCGTGCAGAAGGTAGTGGAGCGCCCCGCGATGATCGGGGTTCGACCTGAGCACCGCCTCGAGCAGAGCGCCGACGCGGGACTGGATCTCGCTTCCGGCCAGGTCCGAGCTGTGCCCTTCGTGCGCGTCCGAGCCGCCGATCAGCCCTCGCGTCATCGTCGCGAGGAGCGAGAGCGCGTAGAAGGCGGCGATGTCCGGATCGTCGAGATGCCCGGTCGTGGAGGCGTCCCATCGCGTCGGCATACGCGCGGCGGCGGGACTGAACGCTTCCGGCGCCGAAGAGCGCTTCTGCGGCCGCGAGCAGAGTCGGCTGTCCTTCGGCGTGCGGCCCCTGCTCGCACGAGCGGCGGCGTCGCCGCTAACCGCGCCAAAACGGCGCGAGCCGCGTCCAGGTTCTCGCGGTTCCAGAGCGACTGAGTGGATAACTCATCGCCTCGCCCCAGTAGGCCATCGCCATGCCGGGATCGAGTTTCACGCGGCGTTCCTAGACGCATCGTTTGCGTCCTCGTATTCGAACTCGTGGAGCGCCGACAGACCGCGCCGAAACTCGCGCTCGGCGTCGGGCGTTGGCGCGGCGGGTGCGCGGTCCGCCTGCAGCGCAGACAGCCGACCATCACCGTAATCGTCGCCACGAGTCGAGCCGCTGTCATCAAGCGAGCGGCACACCTCGACGTAGGATACTGCGCGCCGCGTCCAGTAGAAATGGAGCGGCCCCGCTGAATGTATCTTCTGCGTCGCATCAATGCTGCAAGCGCCTCCGGTTCACCTGCAGTTCCCGGCCACTGCTGGATTCTTTCTCTGCTATCATCGCGATTCTCGGATTCGTAGCTCGTTGGCGGACAACCGTCCGCCGGACAGCGTCTACGTCGGGAGGAACTATGAGAATCAGGCTGCGCTGCAGTCGCTCTGGGGCGTTCCTGGCGGGTCGACTTCGGTCGGCGGTCCTCGGACAGGGCTTCCAGGGTGGTCTGCGCGGTGCCATCCAAGGACACAGCGGAGGCGTGATTCCCGGAGTGGAAGTGACGCTCACGAACGAGCGGACGAACATCGCGCCGGAGCACGGTGACGAACGAACGCGGCGAATACGCGTTCGCGAATATCGATCCCGGCAGCTACATCGCTGAAGGCCACGCTGACCGGCTACAAGACGATCGAGCGCCGCGAGATTCCGATCGGCACGCAGCAGTTCCTCACGATGGACCTGACGATGGAGGTCGGCGCGATCGAAGAGAACATCACGGTGACCGGGCAGTCGCCGATCATCGAGACGTCGAACGCGTCGACAGGGCACGGTGCTCGACAGCCAGGCGCTGCAGGCGCTGCCGTCGCCAGGACGCGCCGCGTTCCTGATCGGCACGACGGTTCCGACCGTGATTCCGTCGGGCGACGCGCAGTTCAACCGGCAGCAGGATCAGACCAACGCGTCGCTGCTGTCGCTCGGCGGCGGCACGCGCCGCGGCAACAACTACACGCTCGACGGCGTGCCGATCACCGACCTCACGCAACCGCGCGGTCGCCAACCCGACGATCGAGTCGCTCGAGGACGTCAAGGTGCAGGTGCACACCTACGACGCGGAGATGGGCCGGACCGGCGGCGGCGTGTTCAACACGACGCTCAAGTCGGGCACGAACAACTGCCGCGGCACCGCGTTCTTCCAGACGCGGCCGGTATGGGGCGCGGCGAACAACTACTTCAGCCAGAAGGCGCTCGAGGATTGCGCGGCGGGCGACACGCAACTGCGTCAACGCTGAACAAGAAGCAGGACACCGCGTGGTACGTGCCGGGCGTCGGCTTCGGCGGGCCGATCGAGAAGGACCGGACCGTTCTTCTGGTTCGCCACGCGAGGACTACCACAACATCTCGACGCGCAACTCGTCCGGGCATCGTGCTGCCGACGGCGGCCGAGCGCAGCGGCGACTTCTCGGCGGACGACGATCACGGCGCGGCGCCGGTCATGATCTACGATCCGCTGACGCACCTGCCGTTCCCGGGCAACATCATTCCGGCGGACCGGATCAGCCCGATCGCCGCCAAGATGCTGAGCTACGTGCCGCTGCCGCACGGTCAACGCCGACGACGGCGCGTCGAACTTCAGCTCGGCAGGCGCATGCATCAACGACCAGTTCCAGCAGTCATACAGCGTCAAGGTCGAGCACAAGTTCACGCGACAAGGTGTCGCTGACCGGTTTCTACCTGTACAACCGCACCGACGAGCCGTGCTCGAACTACTACGAGCCAGGGCTGGACGATCGCCAACCGGTTCGTCGATCCGAACGACTACATCCTGAAGCGCCGGCCGCAGATCCTCGCGATCAACAACACCTGGGTGCTGAGCGACAGCTCGGTGCTGGCGCTGCGCTTCGGCTGGACGCCGTTCCCCGACAATCCGTCGCTGTCGATCGACTTCGATCCGGCGACGCTCGGCTTCTCGCCGAACTTCATCGGCCGAGGTCGGCCAGACCGGCGTCGCGAAGTTCCCGAGCGTCGGCATTCACGGCACCTACCGCTGGGCTCGGCCATCAGGATCCGGTCGAGAGCCGCATCTACAAGTCGTGGGGCACCAACGGCACGCTATTCGAAGTTCGTCGGCACGCACACGTTCAAGCTGGGCGCCGACTACCGGCAGATCGGCGGGCTGCTGGACAGCACCGTCGTGCCCGAGCGGCTGCTTCAATTTCAGCCGCGAGTTCACCGTCGTCGACCGGCATCAACAACAGCAGCGCGACCGACGGCAACGCGATCGCCACGTTCCTGCTCGGCTATCCGAGCGGCGACTTCCAGGCGAGCGGCCGAGCACGATGGGCGCTGACGACGCCGCTCAACCTCTACACGAACTACTACGGCGGCTACGTCCAGGACGACTGGCGCGTCAGCCCGAAGTTCACGGTGAACTACGGCCTGCGCATCGAGCACGAAGACGGCATGCGCGAGACGGAACAACAACTTCACGGTCGGCTTCGATCGCACCGTCGACGAGCCCGGTCGAACGTGACGATCCCGGACAGCGTCGATCCGACCGGCGGCCACGCCGGCGCGCGCCGGTCGTCGGCGGCCTGATGTTCGCCGGCGTCAACGGCAACACGACGCAGCAGGGCAATCCGCCCGAAGGCCAAGTTCTCGCCGCGCCTCGGCGCCGTGTATTCGCTCAACTCGAAGACCGTGGTGCGCGGCGGCTACGGCACTCTGCTGGGCGCCGTGGAACTACGCCGGCGCCGAGCCCGACGTCATACGGCGCGATCGGCTTCTCGAACAACACCTCGTCGCCGCAGTCGGCCGTGCACGCCGACCGGTGTCGCTGGCCAACCCGTTCCCGAGCGGCCTCGGTGGCAGCCGTCGGGCAGCAACCTCGGGCCTGCTGGCGGGCGCCGGCACCAACATCAACTTCGTCGATCAGACGCGCACGGCGCCGCGCGTGCAGCAGTACTCGGTCGATCTCCAGCGCGAGCTGGCGCGCAGACATGGCGATCACGTTCAGCTACGTCGGCGCGCGCGGCGACCACCTGCCGCTCGGCGGCACCGTCAACACCGCGGTCAACATCAACCAGCTCGATCCGAAGTACCTGGCCGCTCGGCTCGACCGTGCTGAGCCAGACAGGTGCCGAACCCGTTCTTCGGCAATCCGGCGTTCGCCGGCACCGCGCTCGGCACGCAACGCGACGACCACGCGCGGCCAGCTGCTGCGGCCGTTCCCGCAGTTCGGCAACATCAGCATGTTCCAGGTCAGCGAAGGCGTGAACCGCTACAACGCCGGCGTCGTCGAGCTGAGCAAGCGCGATGACGCACGGCTGGGGCGGGCGCTTCAGCTACACCTACAGCGTGCTGAAGGACAACCAGGTCGGCGAGACGAACTTCTACACCGAACAACGGCGCCGGCGGGCCGATCAACAACTACAACTACGACGGCGTCGCTGCCGGCATGCACGGCGTCGGCTGACACGGGTCGACAACTACAGCCAGATGTGCTTCGATCCGCTGGTCGACTACGGGACCGGCATTCTCGACGTGCCGCACCGCTTCATCGTCGCGCCGATCGTCGCAGCTGCCGTTCGGCAAGGATCACGAGATCGGCAAGAGCCGCATCGGCAACGCTGTTCGCCGGCGGCTGGACCGCGGCGGCGGTCTTCAACGTTGCAGAGCGGATTCCCGATCGGCGTGTCGCAGAGCAACTCGAACAGCAACCTGCTCGGCAACCGGCAGCGGCCGAACCTGGTGACGGGCGTCGATACGTCGACGACCGGCGATCGGCCCGATCGCCTCGCGTCGGCCGATCATCCGTCGGCGGCGTGGCTCAACCAGGCGGCGTTCGCGACCGCCGCGGCCGGGCACCTTCGGCAACGCGCCGCGCGTCATCACCGACAACGCGGACGCCGATTCAGACCGAAACCGACCTGTCCGTCGCGAAGAACTGTCGGCACTCGTCGGCGGCAAGCAGGTGCAGATCAAGATCGAGATCATCAACCTGTTCAATCAGTGTGCAGCTGCGGGGCAATCAGATGAACACGACGCAGGGCAACTCGGCCTTCGGCACGATCGTGTCGCAGGGCGGGTTCATGCGGTCTGACGCAGGTGATGTTCCGGTACTTCGTTCACAGAGAGCGGCACAGCAAATCGTCGACAGTCGGCGGGCCACAGTTGACAGCTCGGAATTGACAGTTGAAAGTACTGTCGATTGTGAGCTGTCGGCTGTGGCCCGTTTCTTTGTGCTGGCGCTGAGCGTCGCGGTGACGCTCGGCGCTCAATCCGCCGCGCCTCGGCCGCATCGCGTTTCCCACCTCCGGTTCCGCACCGGCCCAGCCGGCGTTCCTGCGCGGTGTCCTGCTGCTCCACAGCTTCGAGGTCGACGATGCGATCGCGGCGTTCCACGAGGCGCAGCGTCTGGACCCGGCTTCGCCCTGGCGTACTGGGGCGAGGCGATGTGCTTCAACCAGACGCTCTGGTTCAACGAGAACCTCGAGAAAGCCCGCGCCGCGCTCGCTGGCTGGCGGCGACTCGCGCCGCGCGACAGGCGCAAGGCGCCGACGCCGCGGGAGAAGGGCTACCTCGACGCCGTCGAGCGTCTGTTCGGGGACGGCGACAAGACCGCGCGCAACCGAGCCTACGCCGATCGCATGGCGGAGCTGACCCGCCAGTTTCCGGACGACGACGAGGCGGCGCTGTTCTACGCGCTGGCGCTGCTCGGCACGATCCCGTCGGGTCAGCGCGATCCTGTCACCTCGCAGAAAGCCGGCAGCATCGCGACGGCGATCCTCAAGAAGAATCCCGAGCATCCCGGCGCCGCGCACTACGCGCTGCACGCGTTCGACGATGGCGAGCACGCAGCGATGGGGTTGGAGGCCGCGCATATCTACGCGCGGATTGCGCCGGCGTCGAGCCACGCGCGTCACATGCCGTCGCATGTCTTCCTGCCGCTCGGCATGTGGGACGAGGCGGTCGCGTCCGACGAATCGGCGTTCGCGGCGTCGGTGGCGCGGGTCAAGCGGCTCGGGCTGTCGATGGCGCAGGCGGATTTCCACTCCTGAGCTGGCTGCATTACAGTACTGCAGCGGGGGCGGTTTGCGAAGGCGCGTGAGGTGATGAAGATCGTGGAAGAGGCAGGTGGGGCGGGTGGGGCTGGTAGGGCGGGTCGGGCGCCGGGATCCGCCTCACCAGCCCAACCTGCCTCACCCGCCCACGCGGGGCACGCGGAGAGCGAGATCGGTCGCGGCTTCTCGTCAACGTCGCTGAAGAGCGAGCTCGGATCGATGCGCGCGCGGCTGGTCGTCGAAGCCGGCGCGTGGAGTGAGATGCGAGGGCAGGACAGCTTCGAGAACATCGACGAATTGTTCGCGCTCGGGTATGCGGCGCTGAAGCTCGGTGATGCGGCGCGGGCGGCGGCGGCGGTCGAGGCATCTCCAGAACGCGGCGAAGTCGGTTCCCGACGCGGACGCGCGCGCCATTGCGGGCATCATGGCGCTGGAGCTCGACGCGTCGCTCCGCGCCGGGCGCGGAGACGCGGCCGGGGCCTGGCGGCGCTGGCGGCGCGCCGCGGCTGCCGAGGCCAGCGCGGCCCAGACCCATCGCGCGTCCCTATCCAATCAAGCCCGCAGCGGAGCTGTGCCGGCGAGGCGCTCCTGGCGTCCGGAGACGCGTCCGGCGCGGTGAAGCAGTTTCGGGCGTCGCTCGCGCGCACGCCTCGCCGAGCGGCGGCGCTGCTCGGCACTTGCGCGGGCGGCGGCGAAAGCTGGGATGAGGGCGGATGCCGCCAGCGCTGCGAAGAGACTTCCTCGCCGTGTGGCACCTGGCCGACAGCACCAGACCGGAGCTCGCCGAAGCAAGACAGCTCGCCCGATGATCGGATTACCCACGAAGACACGAAGGCACGAAGAAAACACCAAGGATGAATCGGCTGTAGTTCATCTTGACCGCAGCGGAGGCCTGACAGCGAAACCCAGGACGATTTGTGCCTGTGTCGCGTCTGTTTGGTGGCAAGATGTCGCCCATAGCGAGTGCCGCGCCTTCCGAATCCGGACTTCGGTCTGAGACGACGATGCGTTGCACCGACGCCGAACGAGTTCGTGGTAAGGAGGGCATCATGTTCCGAAGCGTGTTCCTGCGTGAGGTCAGGATCGTCGCCGTTGCTCGCCGTGCTGCTGATTCCCGTCGCCGCGTCGGCGCGCAGAGCGCCATCACCGGTCTGGTGAGGGGATTCGAGCGGCGGGGTGCTTCCCGGGGTCACAGTAGAAGCGACGAGTCCGGCGCTCATCGAGCGCGCACGCGCGGCGTTGTCACTGATGCGCAGGGACGGTATACGGTTCTCGATCTCCGTCCCGGCGTCTACAAAGTGACGTTCACGCTCACGGGCTTCAAGACGATCATTCAAGACGCAATCAATCTGCCCTCGAACTTCACGGCAACTGTGAATGCGGGCTGCCGCTCGGCGCGATGGAAGAATCAGTCACCGTCACCGGCGAGTCACCGACGGTGGACGTCCAGAACGCACAGCGGACGACGGTATTGAGCCGCGATCTGCTGGATTCGGTGCCCGTGCCGCGCATGTATCAGGCCGAGGGCGCGCTCGCCGTCGGCACCCGGCAGAAACGACCAGAATGTCGGCGGCGCGCGCAGCGCAGTCAATCCGCGGCTGACGGCGCACCGGAGCGTGACGAAAGACACGACGATTGAAGTCGACGGAATGAAGATGAACACGCTGGTCGGCGGCGGTGACAGCCATCCCGATCACAACGATGCGATGACGCAAGAAACCACAGTGCAGACTGCCGCGCTTGGCGCCGAGGTGTCCGCAGGTGGGCCGCGTCTGAATCTGATTCCGCGTGAGGGTGGGAACACCTTCAGTGGCGCGACTTATGTCGGGTACACCGACAGCGGGTTCCAGTCCAACAATCTTGGCGATCTCCTCAGCCGAGGCCTGCAGACTCCCGACGCGGTCGCCAAGATCTACGACGTCAACGCGTCGATCGGCGGGCCGATCAAGCGTGATCGGCTCTGGTTTTTCGGTTCGTACGCAACGTCGGAAACGACAACGTTGTCGCCAACAGCTTCTACCCGGACGGCAGCCCCGGTGTATACGACCAGCGTGTGCGCAACTACACGGTGCGGCTGACGTGGCAGGTGAGCCCGCGCAACAAGATCACCGCGCACGAAGACTTTCAGACGAAATATGTCGGACACCGTACACGTCGGGTGTGGATGTGGCGACGGCATCCCGGCGTCGTTCGCCCGTGCCCAACTGACACTGAATGCCGTCAAGTGGACCTCGACCCTGAGCAACAAGCTCGTCTTCGACGCGGGCTACGGCACGAGCGTGAATTCGTATACGGAAAAGTTCTTGCCGGGCATCAAGCAAGAGCGGTATTCGCCGGCCTGGTACCCAACGTCGCGCGCCAGGACATCAATCGCCTGACCACGGTCGCGGCGCGAGCACGCCGGAAACGGGGACCTACAATTTCCGGTACATGTTCATCTCGAACATCGCGTATGTGACCGGCTCCAACACGCTGAAAGCCGGCTTCCAGTGGCACATCGGCCAGACATGGAACATGGCCGACACCAACGGCGATCTCACCGAACGCTTTCGCGACGGCGTGCCCGACTCGGTGATCGTGTACAACACGCCGACGCGGCTGCTACGCCTGATGGGCGCGGACCTGGGCTTCTACCTGCAGGATTCGTGGACCCTCAAGCGCCTGACGATCAGCCCGGGCCTCCGCTGGGAGTATTTCAATTCGTCGGATCAGGCCAAGGCGGTCGAGGCGGGGCGCTTCGTGCCGGCGCGCGACTTCCCGGAGATTCCCAACCTTCCAAACTGGAAGAACGTCGCCCCGCGGTTCAGCGCAGTATGCGACCTGACCGGCGACGCGAAAACCGCGGTCAAGGTCAGCGTGAACAAGCTACAACCGGAGCTACACCACCGATTTCGCGAACCGCTACAACCCGCTCGTGCTGCAGAGCGATACGCGCAACTGGTCCGACTGCGACTTCCTCCCGGGCACGTCGACCTGTTCGAGCCCTGGTGCTGCCAACCAACAGAGACGGCATCGCGCAAGCGAACGAAATCGGCCCGAGCAACAACAACCGGTTTTGGCCTCACGCCGGCCCGGGCATCCGGATCCCGGCATCAAACGTCCCTACGACATCGAGTACTGGTCTCTGCGACGCGTCAGGTGCTCCCCGGCGTGGCCGTGACCGGCGCCTGGTATCGGCGCGATACCTACCGACATCGAGCAGCAGACCAACCTGCTCGTCGGCGTCTCCGATTATGCCTCGTTCCGAGACGGCCAATCCCATGGGCACCGGCGAGATGATCACGATCTACAACCTCAATCGGGCGAAACAGGGGCTGGTGGATTTGCTCGACACGACGTCGACGGACCGGTCCACAGCTCGCGCGTCAATTACACCGGTCTGGAGGCTGAGCGCCACCGCGCGGCCTGCCCAATGGCGCGAGCATGTTCGGCGGCTGGTCGGCCGACAAGGTGATCACCGTCGCCTGCGCTGGCAACGATCCGAACACGTTCCGGTTCTGCGATCAGAGCCAGTTCCATCTTCCGTTCCAGTCGGATTTCAAGTTTGCCGGCAGCTACCCGCTGCCGCTCGGCGCAAATCGGCGCCACGCTGGCCAGCTATGCCGGAAGTCCACTCTCGGTGAACTGGAGCGTTCCCGCCAACTTGTTCCCCGGGCGGCCGCACTCAATCAGTGCACGGCCAACCTGGTGCCTCCGGCAGCAAATACCTGAATCGCTGGAACCAGCTCGATTGACCTTCAGGAAGATCTTCAGGCTTGGGCAACACCCGGATCGACGGCGCGCTCTGACATGTTCAATGCGCTCAATAGCAACGTCGTGCTGTCGGAGAACCAGAATTTTGGGTCATCGCTCGGCCAGCCGCTTGGCGGTCCTGCAGGGCCGGCTGCTGCGACTGTCGAGTCAGATCAAGCTTCTGACGACCTCCGCGCCACGATTCTGAACGGAAACGCGTGTCCACTACTTGTCAGGGAGGCTCGACAGCCATGATCTTCGATTTGAGTCGCATGACGCGTCTGCTACTGGCAGGGTGCCATCTTGGCGTTGACGGCGTCCCTCTTCCCGGCGCTGACCGCGCAATCCGGCAAGGCGTTCATCGTGCAGACCAATTCGGCGGGCGACAGCGTGTCGTTGATCGACCCGGTCACCGACCGCATCGCGTGTCGAGATTCCCGACGCCGAAGGTGATCCACGGCGCCGCAGCGGCGCCCGATGGCAGCCACCTGTATCTGTCGAACGAATCGCTCGCAGACGGTGGACGTCGTCGATACCCGGACGATGAAGATCACCAAGAGAATTCCCTGACCGGCGGGCCGAACAACATCGCGATCACCAAGGACGGCAAGAAGGCCTACGTCGCCATCACCGGCGCGCAGGGCGGGCTTGACGCGATCGATCCGGTCGCCGCAGCACGAAGGGCCGGTTCATCCGCATTCTCGGCGGCGTCCACAACCCGTTCATGACTCCGGACGGGAAGAACGTCGTGGCCGGCTCGACCGGCGGATCCGTGGCGACCGTCGTCGACACCGACTGATCGAGCGTCCGTCTGGTCGATTCATTTTCGAAGGCGGCGTGCGTCCGATCACGCTTCGAGACCGAATTCCGACGGGTCCACCAAGCGGATGTTCGTCACAGATCACCGACCTCCACGGCTTTCGCCATCGTCGACTGGGCGCAGCGGAAGGAAGTCGAACCGGATCACGCTGCCGGACATTCCCGAGGCGCAGCGCAACAACGAGGGCATCTCAGGGCGCTCCGGCGCACGGCCTGCTGATCCCCGACGGCAAGACCCTCTGGAGCACCAGCAAGGTCAACAGCGCCGTCTACGTGTACCAGTTGTCGGACATGCAGCTTACCTCGGAGAGGTGAAGGTCGGTCTCGTGCCGGACTGGCTGACAGCCACGCCTGACGGCAAGAAGATGTACGTGGCGAACGCGCACGACAACACGGTGTCGATCATCGACGTCGCCGGCCGCAAGGAGATCACCAGGATCAAGGTCGGACAGATCCCGAAGCGCAACATCACGGCGATCATTCCGATCGTCCCGACGACGAATCAGTAAGGGGCGAGAGAACGCATATGTCGAAAGCCGTTTGTAATTCGGCGATCACGGCCGTGATCGTCCAGGTGAACACGAGCCTTACTTGCAGGTCAGCACAGCGCTCCCTCGCCCTGGCAGGCGGAGCCGCTCAGGGAAGCACCATCGGCCTGCGGCCTCGCCGCTCGACTACGAAGTGTTCAAGACGAAGGTCCAGCCGATTCTGACGAGTCCGCGCAAGGGCAACGCGCGCTGCATGGCGTGCCATTCGCGCGGCGGCGGGAACGCGTACCTGGAGCCGATGACGCCCGGGAGCACGACGTACACCGAGGATCAGTCGCGGCGGAACTTCGAGCGCGTCTCGCGTCTCGTCGTGCCGGGCGAGCCGCTCAAGAGCATCCTGCTGACCAATCCGCTGGCGACCGAGGCCGGCGGCAGCCACTGGCACGGCGGCGGGAAGCACTGGCAGTCGCAGGACAACCCCGAATGGCAGACGCTGGCCGTCGTGGGTGCGGGCCCGGTGGCAGCGTCGCGGCGGCGGCAGCAGCGCGAAGCCGGCGCTGAACTACGAAGTGTTCAAGACGAAGGTGCAGCCGATTCTGACGAGTCCGCGCAAGGGCAACGCGCGCTGCATGGCGTGCCACTCGCGCGGCGGCGGCAACGCGTATCTGGAGCCGATGACGCCAGGGAGCACGACGTACACCGAGGATCAGTCGCGGCGCAACTTCGAGCGCGTATCGCGTCTCGTCGTGCCGGGCGAGCCGCTGAAGAGCATCCTGCTGACCAATCCACTGGCGACCGAAGGCGGGCGGCGAGCCACTGGCACGGCGGCGGGAAACACTGGCAGTCGCCGGATAACGCCGAATGGCAGACACTCGCGGCCTGGGTGCGGGACGGCAGGTAAGTGATCCGGCGGCGTCTTTTCCTGATCGGCAGCCTGATGCCCATGCTGGCCGGCTTCGGCCGGCGCCTCAAGGCGCAAGGATTTTCTGCCTCGCTATCGTCCGCTCGCCAGACCTGTCGTCATCCCGCTGGATGGCATGGCAGACGCCATGGCGGGCGCAGCAGTTCGTGGCTGACGGTGTCGACGCTCTCTGAGCGCCGCGACGCCGAATCAGCCGATCGGGATTACGCGGCATGGTGCGTCTACGCACTGCGGCCGGCGACAACAAGCCCGAGAACGATTTGCGGCCGTCTGCGTCCGGTGTCCTCACGAATACTGCGATGTGGACTTTCTGGCGAATTCCAACGAGCTACCTCCGGAGGTCAAGCACGAGATTGGGCACGCGGTCGATCACTCCGGTGTTCGTGTGCCCGTGCCACAACAGCACGTTCGATGGCGCGGACGGCGCGCGGTTGGCAGGACCGGCGCCGCGAGGCTTGTATCGCTTCCAGGGTGACCAACGTCACGAACGCGGCCGTGGAGATCGCCGAAGTCGAAGAAGACGTTCTCATCTTCGTGTAAGGGCTTCGCGCTTCGATGCACGTTAAATGCAACCACGAAGCCACGAGTACGAAGATCTGAGTTAGTTCTTCTTCGTGTTTTCGTGTCTTCGTGGTTGCTTTTTAGATCTCCGGCGATGTCGACTTCGCGCACGTAGAAAAACACGTCGAGCCGCCGACGTGCAGATCGTCCGGTCGTCGACTTTCAACACGATCTGATACCGTCCTGGCGCCTCAGGCCTCCACGTGTGCGACCACAGGCTCCACGTGAGCGTCGACGTCGGGCAGCGGACAGTCGCTCGACACGCACCCACGGCGTCCCCGACTTGAAGCGGATCGACAGGCGCGTTGGTCGGCTTCGACCCGCCCCAGATGATGCCGACCACTCGATAGAACGCGCGGCCGCCGTCAGGTCCATTTCTCGACGCGCACCGGCATGGCGGCGGTGTCGATCACGGCGCTGGCTCGTAGTCACGGGCGAGCGCCGGCACTCGCCTTTGATGAGTACGCGCCGCGAACTCCCGCATCTGCGCCGTTGCCGGCGCATCGTCTGTGACCAGCTCGATGCGGTTCACCCATTTGATGCACGCGCAGCCGTGCCAGCCCGGCACGATCGAGGCCGGAGCGGCGCGCCGTGGTCGGCGGGCAGCGGCGTGCCGTTCATCCGCGTCGCCAGCAGCGCGCGGTCGAGATCGGATCGCGCGAGAAGATCCAGCTCGCGCCGGGCACCGACGTGCGCGCAGCGCTGCGCCTCGTCGTCCACGCCAGACACGAGCACGCGATGGACCGGCGACGCCGGGCGCACGCGATCGAGCACGCGCGCCGACGGCACGCCGTCCCAGTCGGCGGTGCTCATCAGCCCGTAATTCGACTGGTCCACGTTGCCTGAGCACTCCAGGAGATACCGGCCGCCGCGTTCCATCATCGAATCGAGGGCACGCGCGTCGAGGTCGAACGGCGACGCAGCCGGACCGCCGACGCCAAGCTTCCAGATCCGAAACCGGCAGCGCCGCCGGCGCGGCGGTGCCCGGACGAAGAATCGGTCAGTCGGTGTGACGAGTGTGTCGGGCTTGTCGGTGAGAGCGTTGACAGGTCGGTGAACAGCCGGGCATCGAGGCCGGGCGCCAAGCAGCTGCCCGAATGGCGGCGTTCGCCCGCCGCCGGACAGATCCGAGCGGCACCGTGCCGATGAAGCGGCGTGCGCCACGCTGGAGGCAACGCGGCAGGTGCGACAAAGCGTCGCAGCGAGGAAATCGCGCCGCGTCAGATTGAGAGCGCCACCACGGAGATCACGGGGACGACGGGAGGACACGGCAACCAACACAATGCAACCACGAAGCCACGAAACCACGAAGAAGAAATTGTCTTTTTCGTGTCTTCGTGTTTTACGTGGTTGCCTTTGTTCTGCGTCTACTTTGTCGCCGTTCCCTTCGGCCCAGACATGTCCCCTGATCCTCGCCCTTCGTCACCGTCTGCATCCCCTTGTAGAGGAACCGCTGCAGCCGGCGGCCGTCAACGTAGGTCTCGGTCGTGTAGATGTTGCCCTTCGAGTCGGTGGCGATGCTGTGCACGGCGTAGAACTGGCCGGGCATCTTGCCGCCGTCGCCGAAGCTCGTGAGGATCTCGAGCGACTGGCGGTCGAGGATCCAGACCTTCTCGTCGTGGCCGTCGGCGAGGTAGATGAACTTCTGCTGCGGATCGTTCGAGAACGCGATGTCCCACGTCGACCCGTCGCCGAGCGTGCGTCTTCGCAGACCCACGCTTCCTTGACGAACTTGCCGTCCGGCGTGAACACCTGGATGCGATCGTTGACGCGGTCGCAGACGTAGACGAAGTCGATCGTTCGACATCTCCGCGCAGTGCACCGGCGTGCGGAACTGCTGCGCCGGCGGCGCGTCCGGGTTGTAGCGGCCCAGGTTGGTGTCGTCCGGCTTGTTGCCGTAGGCGCCCCAGTAGCGCTTGAACTTGCCGGTGTCGGCGTCGATGCACGACGACGCGCTTGTTGCCGTAGCCGTCGGAGATGTAGGCCTCGTTCTCCTTCGCGTCGATGAAGATCTTGGCGACCATGCCGAAGTGCTCCTGTGCTGTTGCTGTCGATCGGCACGCCCTTCTTGCCGATCATGCATCAGGAACTTGCCGTCCTGCGTGAACTTCAGCACCATGCCGTCGCCGCCGCCGTTGCCGCCGATCCACACGTTGCCCTTGTGGTCGATGGTGACGCCGTGGTTCGACGCCGGCCACTGATAGCCGTCGCCGTCGCTGCCGCCCCAGTGGCGGAGCAGCGTGCCCTGCTGGTCGAACTCGAGGATCGGCGGCGCTTTCGCGCAGCACGTGCCGGTCTTGGCGTCCTCCGCCGCCTCGTTCGCGTTGACGCTGTCGGGACGATGGACGATCCAGACGTGATCGTTGGCGTCGACGCCGACGCCGATCGACATGCCCTGGTACCCAGTGGTTGGGCAGCGGCTTCGGGAAGGTCGGATCCACCTCGAAGCGCGGCACCTGCACCTTGTCGCCTTCGGCCTGCGCTTCGGCGCGCTTCTCGAGCAGCCCCTGTCCGATCGCCGAGCGCCGACGAGCAGCGCAGTCAGCGACGGCACCGATCAAGACGTTACGTTTCATGGATCTCACCTTCTAGAACAAAGGCAACCACGAAGACACGAAAGCACGAAATGCAAAATCACTTACAGGTCTTCTTCGTGGCTTCGTGACTTCGTGGCTTGCACTTACTCATCGCACGAACTTCTGCACGCGCTTGCCCTCGTAGCGTCTCGCCCGTGTAGACGTTGCCCTTCGAGATCGACCGCGACGCTGCCGACGCCGTAGAACTGACCCGGATAGCGCCCGCCGTCGCCGAAGCTGCCGATCGTCTCGAGCGACGACGCGATCGAGGATCCAGACTTTCTTGTCGTGGCCGTCGGCGACGTAGAGCAGCTGCTGATCCGGCGAGAACGCGACGTCCACACCGATCCGTCGCCGGTCGTCGTTTTCGACACGAACGCTTCCTTCACGAACTTGCCGTCTTTCTGGAAGACCTGGATGCGATCGTTCTGGCGGTCGCAGACGTAGACCATGCCGTCCTTGGCGATCTTCACGCAGCTGAGCGTGCGGAACTGCTTCGACGCGCGGGCGCGCGTCGGATCGTACGGGCCGGGATCGGTATCGGTCGGCTTCTCGCCGTAGGCGCCCCAGCTGCGCTTGAACGCGCCGGTGTTGGCGTCGAAGACGGCGATGCGGTGGTTGCCGAAGCCGTCGGCGACGTAACGCTCGTTCGCCGCCGTCGACCGTCAGCGCGCCGCGGCCGGTTGAAGCCGGTCGTGCTGTCGCTGCCTTCGGTCTTCCCGCGCCTTGCCGATCTGCAGCGAGGAACTTGCCGTCCTGTCGAGACTTCAGCACCTGCGCGTCGGCCGGTGGCAGCGGGACTGCGGCGCCGCGTCCGCGGCCGGCCGCGGCAGCCGGTGCGGCGGCCGCATCGCCGCGAGCGCCGGCAGCGGCGCATCACCGCGTGCACCTGCGGCGGGCGCTCCACGAGCGCGCGCTCGACCGCGCCGGCGCGAGCGAAGGCGTCGGCAGTCCGCTGCCGATCCACGACGTTGCCCTTGCGGTCGACGGCGATGCCCGACGGATTGGCCGGCCAGTCGTAGCCCGTGCCGGTCTTCGGATCCCAGCTCGCGACGCAGCGTGCCGGCCGCGTCGAACTCCGAGCACCTGCGGCGCCGCGAAGCAGCAGCGAGCTGGCCCACGGCTCGAGCGTCGGGCCCTTCTCGTTGTTCTGCAGCGAGTCGACGCCGCGATGCACGACCCAGATGTGATCCTGCGCGTCCACGGTGACGCCGGTCACCGATCCGAGAATCCAGTGCTTCGGCGACGGGAAACGGTTTCGGCCAGAGCGACTCGACTTCGAGCTTAGGCGCGCGCGCGCCGCCGCGCTGCGCCATCGACGTGGCCGACGGCAGCAAGCAGCAAGCCGCGAGCATCATGCCCGCAACAACCTGGATCCGTTTCATCGCAACCTCCCAGCTGCGGAAGTATACCGTGAGGAATGCAACCACGAAGGCACGAGGCCACGAAGAAGAACTTTGTGTTCTTCGTGTTCTCGTGGCCTCAGTGTTACCGCTTGTCCTAAGTGATGGGGTTGGTTACCGAGTCGCGCGTGGTTGGCCAGACCGTGCCCTGCATCTTCTTCGTGACCGGCGCGAGACGCTTTGTAGACAAATCGCTGCACGCGCCTGCCCTGGTAGGTCTCCGTCGTGTAGAGGTTGCCCTTCGAGTCCACCGCGATGCTGTGCATCGAGTAGAACTGGCCGGGGTAGTGGCCGCCCTCGCCGAAAGTTGGTGAGCTCGGTCATCGACGCGCGGTCGTAGATGCGCAGCTTCTGATTGCGGCCGTCGGCGACGTAGAGATATTTCTGCTGCGCGATCCTTGGAGAACGCGGTGTCCCACGTCGATCCGTCGCCGAGCGAGTCGGGTTCGACGAAGACTTCCTTCACGAACTTGCCGTCGCGCGTGAACACCTGCAGGCGGTCGCTGGTCCGATCGCAGACGTAGATGAGGCCGTCGCTGGACGGATCGGCGCAGTGCACCGGTCCGCGGAACTGCTGCGACGGCGTCGAGCCGGGCGTGTATCTCGGCGCGGCCGCCGCGGCGGCATCGTCCGGCTTGTTGCCGTAGGCGCCCCAGTAGCGCTTGATCTTGCCGGTGTCCATGTCGACGACCGCGACGCGCTTGTTGCCGTAGCCGTCGGCGACGATACGCCTCGTTCGTTCTTGTTGTCGAGCGAGACCTTCGCCACCATGTAGAAACGGTCCATGCGCGTTGCTGTCGGGGCCGAGGCCCTGCTTCTTGATGCCGACCTGCAGCAGGAACTTGCCATCCTGCGTGAACTTCAGGATGTGGCCGTCGTTGGCGCCGCCGTTGCCGCCAATCCAGATGTTGCCTTTGCCGTCGATCTGGAGGCCGTGGTTCGACGCCGGCCACTGATAGCCGTCGCCGTCCTTGCCGCCCCAGTGGCGCAGCAGGTTGCCCTGCTGATCGAACTCCATGACCGGCGGCGCTGTCTTGCAGCACGTCCCGGTCTGCTCGTCGGCGGCGCAGCCTCCACCGCGTCGAGCGAATCGGAGCGATGGATGATCCAGACGTGATCCTGCGCGTCGACGCCGACGCCGATCGTCTGACCCAGATACCAGCCGTTGGGCAGCGGCTGGGCCACATCGGGTCGACCTCGAAGCGCGGCGCCATCGACCGCGCCCTTGCTTTGCGCGTCCGCTGTTTTCTGCAGCGCGCTGGCGGCGACGCCGAAGGCGACGACTAAAACCGAACAAGCGTCGAACCGATGTAAAGATTGCGCTTCATCTCGGCACCTTTCTGGATTCGCAGCTTCGAACGAATGCAACCACGAAAACACGACACGAATGCCTGATTGTTCTTCTTCGTGCCTTCGTAGCTTCGTGGTTACCGCTTCATCGTCCCGCCGGAGTCCACTTCTGCACGCGCTTGCCGTGATGCTGCTCGCCCGTGTACGACGTTGCCCGCGCGAATCGGTGGCGATGCTGCCGACGGCCAGGAACTGTCCCGGCAGGCGGCCGCCGCGCTCGAAGCCGCCGACTTCGCGCGAGCGTGTCGCGCTGCAGGATGATCACCTTCTTGTCGTGGCCGTCGGCGACGAAGACGTACCGCTGCTGCGGATCGTTCGAGAGCGCGATGTCCCACGCCGAGCCCCACGACGACACCGACGCCGAACTGACCGCTGACGGTCGCGCCCATCGTGTTCTTTCGAGACGATGCCTTCCTTCACGAACTTGCCGTCCTTCTGGAACACCTGGATGCGGTTGCTGCGTGCGATCGCAGACGTAGACCATGCCGTCCTTCGCGATCTCGATGCAGGTGACGTCGCGGAACTGCCGCGCCGGCGCCGCGTTCGGATCGTACGGGCCGCCGCCGGCGCCGTCGGCTTCTCGCCGTAGGCGCCCCAGTGCCGCTTGTAGCGCGCCGGTTGTCGGCATCGAACACGACGACGCGGTGGTTGCCGCTGTCGGCGACGAACACCTCGTTGGCGCCCGCGTCGACCGCCACCGCCGCCGGACGATTCAGCGTCGTCTGACTGTCGGGGCCTTCCATCTTGCCGGGCGTGCCGATCTGCGGCAGGAACTTGCCGTCGCGCGCGAACTTCAGGACGTGCGCGTCGGGTGGACCAGCCGGTGCGCGCCGGGCCACGACCACGCGCGGCCCGCGTGCTGGTGCGGCTGGCGCTCAGCGTCCGCGCGCGAGCCGGTCGGACCGCGTCGGGATCGGCGTTCGAGCCGGTCGCGCGTCCGCGGCCTCCTGGAGGCGCCGGCTCGAGCCCTGCCGCCGGCGATCCACACGTTGCCTTTGGCATCAGCCGTGATGCCGCCAGGCGACTGCGGCCACTGATAGCCTTGCCCGGGTCCGCCGAAATGCGAGAGCAGCTTGCCGGCGGTGTCGAACTCGAGGATGAACGGCGCGGCCGGTGCAGCACAACACCGACGGTCTTCGGTGTCGCCATCATCCCTTTCTCGTTGCCCTCGAGCGAATCGGCGCCGCGATGCGTGACCCAGATGTGGTCCTGGGCGTCGACTGGCGACGCCGGTCACCGAGCCGAGGACATGCAGTGCTCCGGCAGCGGCTGCGGCCAGAGCGGGACGACGCGGTAGGACGGCGGACCCTGCGCGACGCACCGACGCGGTCGGCCAGCGCGACCAGCGGCGCCGGCAGCGATAGAGCGTGCGCTTCATAGCGACTCCCTGTCAGGTGTCAGGGGCCAGATGGCGTACGAGGGATTAGGAGTTAGTAAGGATTGAGGGCACGGTCTGCTACTAGCCCGTGTTCCTGAACTATCCCCTAATCCCTGATCCCTAACCCCGTCAGCGCTAGTGCGTCGCTCGTGCGCGTCGGCCAGACCAGTGCCCTGGTTCGGCTTGGTCACCGGCGCGAGGCCCTTGTAGACGAACTTCTGCAGCCGCTGGCCGCGATACGTTTCGGTCGTGTAGAGATTGCCCTTCGAGTCGGCCGCGATGCTGTGGACCGCGTAGAACTGACCGGGCTGCCGTCCGCCATCGCCGAAGCTGGTGAGCTCGGTGAGCGACTCGCGATCGAACACGTGGATCTTCTCGTTGGCGCCGTCGGCCAGGTAGAAGTACTTCTGCTGCGGATCCTTCGAGAACGCGATGTCCCACACCGATCCGTCGCCGCGCGTCGTTCTTGGCGACGAACGACTTCCTTCACGAACTTGCCGTCCTTTGGTGAAGACCTGGATTCGATCGTTCGGCCGATCGCAGACGTAGACGATGCCGTCGTTGCGACAGCTCGGCGCAGTGCACCGGGTTGCGGAACTGCTGCGCGGGCGGCGCGCTCGGGATTGTAGCGTGCCGAGATTGCGTGTCGTCCGGCTTGTTGCCGTACGCGCCCCAGTAGCGCTTGATCTTGCCGGTCTCCATGTCGATGACGGCGACGCGCTTGTTGCCGTAGCCGTCGGCGACATTACGCCTCGTTGCGCGGCCTCGTCGAGCGAACACCTTCGCCACGCTGGCTGAACGCCCACGTGTCGTTGCTGCCGGCGCTCGCGTACGCGAATCCGAACTGCTTGACGAACTTCCCGTCGCGCGTGAACTTCAGGATGTGGCCGTCGCTAGCGCCGTTGCCGCCGATCCAGACGATTGCCCTTGCTGTCGAGCGTGATGCCGTGGTTCGACTCAGGCCACTCGTAACCCTGGCCCGGGCCGCCCCACGATTGCACCAGGTTGCCTTCGGCGATCGAACTCGAGCACCGGCGGCGCGGGCGACGCAGCACTCGGACGGCCGGCGGATTCGCCGTCGCGTAGACTCTCCTTCTGATCCAGCGTGGCGCGCCGCGATGGATGATGCAGACGTGATCGCGGATGTCGACGCCGACGCCGATCGTGTTGCCGAGCAGCCAGTGATTGGGCATCGGCTTGGGCCACATCGGATCGACTTCGAAGCGCGGCGCCTGCACGGCGGCCTTCGACTGCGCGGACGCCGTTCGTTCCAGTTGTTGCTGTGCAATGCCGAGCGCGGCGACGAGCGCGATCAGCGACGACCCCACCAGCACGTTACGCGTCCGCATAAGACTCATCCTCCACCCGTTCGGGCGCGCTAAGTATACTACCGGGGAATTGCCGAAAACACCGCGTCTTCGTCTGCGCGATTCTGCTGTTCTGGGCGGCCGTTTTCCCGCGGGCGCACGACATCCCGAACGACGTCACGGTTCAGGCATTCCTCGAGCCGGAGGGTTCGACCCTGCGGCTTCTCGTGCGCGTGCCGCTCCTGGCCATGCGCGACATGGACTACCCCGAAGCGGCCAGGCGGGACCAACGCCGATCTCCTGGATCTGCCGCGCGCCGACTCGACGCTGCGCGACGCCGGCCACGCTGTGGGTGGCCGACGATGTCGGCGTGTACGAAGAGAGGTGAAGCTGGCCTACCCGCGCGTGGTGGAGGTTCGCGCCTCGCTGCCGGCGGACCGCTCGTTCACCACCTACGCAGGACGCGCTCGCCCACGTGACCGGTCCGCGTCTGCCGGCGGACACGGACTTCTTCTGGTCGCAGGGATGCTCGACGTGTTGTTCGAGTATCCGATTCAGTCGGAGCGGTCGCGGTTCTCGATCGAGCCGCGGCTGGGACGGCTGGGTCTGCGCACGCTGACCGTCGTGCGCTATCCTGCCGCCGGGCGGCGGCATCCGCGCGTTCGAGCTCCATGGCGATCCCGGCGTCGTGCGGCTCGATCCGCGCTGGCACTCAGGCGGTGGGGCAGTTCGTCCGGCTCGGATTCACGCGACGTCGTCGACGGCGTGGACACGCTGCTGTTCCTCGCCTGCCTGGTGATGCCGTTCCGACGCATCGGCCCGATCGTCGCGGTGGTCGTCGCGTTTACCGTGGCGCACTCGATCACGCTGCTCGCGTCGGCCTACAGCCTGGCGCCGGACGTGCTTGTGGTTTCCGCCGCTCATCGACACGGTGATCGCGCTGTCGATCGTCTACATGGCGCTCGAGAACATCGTGTCGCCGCAGCTCAAACGGCGGTGGATGATCACGTTCGCGTTCGGGCTCGTCCTACGGGTTTCGTCTTCTCGTTCGCGCTGCGCAACGACGCTGCAGTTCGCCGGGCACGCACCTGCGTGACGTCGCTGCTGTCGTTCAATATCGGCGTCGAGCTCGCGCAGGTGCTCGTGCTGGCCGTGCTGGTGCCCGTGTTCGCCATCTCTCTTCCGGTTCGTCGTCGTGGAGCGGCTGGGAACGATCATCCTGTCGGCGTTCGTCGCGCACACGTCGTGGCATTGGCTCACGACGCGCTACGCGCTGCTGCGGCAGTTCCGATTTCAGTGGCCGGTGATTGACGCCGCGTTCCTGCGCTTGCCATGCGGTGGGCGATGTTGGTCGTTGTCCTGATCGGGGCGTACTGGCTGCTCGGCAACCTGCGGCGGTGCGGAACAACAGTCTGAGAGGGTGTGAGATGTCCCATCTACGACGTGTAGCCCTGTTCGCGCTGTTGATGGCGCCCTTCGTCGTGCAGCGGACGATCGACGTCCGCACGCGAGGCCGCGTCACCAGCCCGAAGGGAGGAGTTCGGCCACGACTTCGGCGACGACTACTTCCTCGCGAACTACCAAGCAGATCTCGCGCGTACTGGCAGCAAGCTGGCCAGAGAATCGCGATCGCATCACGGTGCAGGTCGATCGGCAAGACCGCCGAGGGCGCGCGATCAGCTGATGGCGATCGTGACGTCGCCGGAGAACCACGCGAACCTCGCGCGCTACAAGACATCTCGCGGCGGCTCGCGCTGGCCGAGGGCCTGACCGACGCGCAGGCGCGCGCGCTCGCCGAAGACGGCAAGGCCGTCGTCTGGATCGACGGCGGGCTGCACGCCAGCGAAACGCTCGGCGCGCAGCAGCTCGGCGAGATGGTCTACCGAGATGGTCAGCCGCACCGACGACGAGACGATGCGGATTCCTGAACGACGTGATCATCCTGTTCGTGCACGCCAATCCGGACGGCAACGATCTGGTGGCGGACTGGTACATGCGCGCAGCCGGATCCCGCAGCAGCGGACGCTCGGCGAACCTGCCGCAGCTGTGCCAGAAGCTACATCGGCCACGACAACAACCGCGACTTCTTCGCGTCGACGCAGCCCGAGACCGAGAACATCAACCGCGTGCTGTATCGCGAGTGGTTCCCGCAGATTCTCTACAACCACCATCAGAGCGGCCCGGCGGGCACGGTGCTGTGGTCGCCGCCGCTGCGCGATCCGTTCAACTACAACCAGGATCCGCTGCTCGTGCTCGGCATCCAGACGATCGGCATCGCGCTGCACACGCGGCTGGCGGCCGAAGGCAAGCCGGGCGCGACGTCGCGATCGGGCGGGCCGTCATGACGGCTGGTGGAACGGCGGCATCCGCAACACCGCGGCGTTCCACAACACGATCGCGATTCTCACCGAGATGATCGGCAGCCCGACGCCGATGCGCGTGCCGCTCGTGATGGATCGGCAACTGCCGCAACAGCGATCTGACCGTATCCCGGTGCCGCCGCAGGAGTGGCATTTCCGGACAGTCGATCGAGTATTCGGTGGCCTGCAATCGCGCGCATCCTCGATCATCGCGTCGCGGATGAGGGAGAACTTTCTGTTCAACCGCTACGTGATGGGCAAGAACTCGATCGAGCGCGGCAGCCGCGACACGCTGGACGCCGGCCGCCGCGGCGCTACTGCAGCGCGCTCGCCGCCGAACGACTGGCAGCGCAGGCGCGGGCACGTGGCAGGCGCGACGATGCGCGCTCTGGGCCGCGCTGCACGCGCCCGGAGGACTGCGCGATCCGCGCGGCTATCATCATCCCGTCGAATCAGCCGCGACTTTCCGACCGCGACGAAGTTCATCAACGCGCTGCTGGAGACCGGCATCGCGGTGCCACCGCGCGACGCGCGACTTCGCCGTGGCGGGCAAGACGTATCCGGCCGGCTCGTACGTTGTGCTCAGCCGCGCAGGCGTTTCGTCCGCACGTCATCGACATGTTCGAGCCGCAGGATCATCCCGACAACTTCCCGTATCCCGGCGCGCCGCCGACGCGCGCCAGCTACGACAACGCCGGCTGGACGCTGGCGTTCCAGATGGGCGTGCAGTTCGATCGCATCCTGGAGTCGGCTTCACCGGGCCGTTCGAGGCGATCACCGACTGGAACGTCACGGCGCCGGCTGGCAAGGTGACGACGACGACTGGCGCCGTGGGCTATCTGATCAGCCATCAGGTGCTCGACTCGTTTGTAGCGCTCAACCGGCTGCTCGCCGCGCACGAAGACGCCGTGTGGCTGCAGGCCCCCTCGCCGCTGCTGGGCGCACCTATCCGGCGGGCACGTTCTATGTCCCTGCGCGGCCGTCAACGCTCGCGCTGATTCAGCACATCGCGCCGGACCGCGGCGTGAGCTTCGACGCGACGTCCGAGCGCGCGCCCGCGACCGCGTGGACGCTGAAGCGGCCGCGCATCGGCCTATGGGACCAGTACGGTGGCTCGATCGACGCAGGCTGGGCGCGGTGGATCCTCGAGCAGTTTGAATTCACGTTCGATCGCGTGTTTGCGCCAACGCTCGACGGCGGCAACCTCAATGCGAAGTCCGATGCGCTCGTCTTCGTCGAGGGCGCCATCCCGGCTGCCGCGCCCGCGCGAGGAGGCCGAGGTCGCGGCGCAGAGCCGCCGCCGAACATCCCCGGAATACCAGGGACAGCTTGGCCGCGTCACGCTCGACAAGACGCTGCCGAGATCAAACGATTCCTCGAGAACGGCGGCACCGTCGTGGCGCTGGGCGACTCGGCCACGGATCTGGCGAGCTTCCTCCGAGCTGCCAATCGAAAACCATCTGGCCGAGGGCGGCGCGCCGTTGCCGCGAACGAAGTTCTACACGCCGGGGTCGGTGCTCCAGGCGCGCGTCGACACGTCACCCGATCGCGCACGGGATGGCCGAGCGGACCGACATGTTTTTCGAGAACAGCCCTGTGTTCAAGCTGGGGGCGTCCGCGGCGGCTCGGGGCGTGAAGCCGATCGCCTGGTTCGACACGAAGGCGCCGCTACGGAGCGGATGGTCCTGGGGCCAGCACTACCTCGAAGGGAGTGGCGGCGATTGAAGCGCCGGTGGGCAAGGGCCGCGTCCTGTTGTTCGGCCGGAGATATTGAAGCGCGCACAGCCGCACGCGACGTTCAAGTTGCTGTTCAACAGCTTGTACGCGAGCAGCGCGGCGAGGCCGCCTACGGCATCACGATCTTCGATACCGTAATCGTCTGATCCTTCCAGCTCGCCGGTGACCATGACCGTGTGGCCGGCGTGTGTCTTCAGATCGTCCAAATCCTGATTCGCGATCTGAAACACCTTGCCGTCGACGACGAGGGCGAATTTCGATCCGCCGCGCACGCAGGCGAGCGTGCAGTCGCGATCGGGCATCTTGCCTTGTCCTTCGGCCGCCTCTTCGTGCTTGGCGCCACAGAGGTTGTCGCTGATCTGTCCTTTCCATGTCTGCTCGGCCGCGCGCGGCGCGCGCGGCGAGCAGAGCGAGAGACACCGATGGCCGCAGCGATTCTCTTCATGGACGGGATGATATCACCTGGCCACTATGGGCATTGAAACTGGCGCGCGGCGCTGTCCCGGAGGCGCTGCGCCTGCGCCGAGCGGCCGGCACTCATGTCGATTCGTATGGCTTCGCCGGTCGCGTGCGCAGACGTGGCGGCGAACCGTCGCGCACGATGGGTTGATGGCGGCGCCCTCGCGCGTGTTGACGAGCGCGCAGCCGAGGCGAGTCGAGACCCTGCCGATAGAGGTCGACCAGTTCGTCGCGCAGCGCGCGGTCCTCGGTGACCATCACTCCGGTCATCAGGGCAACCGCCGCTTCGTCACCCCGTTGCGCGGACAGAAACGCGGCCGCCGACTGCTGATAGCCGATCACGCTGAACGGGTCCAGCGTCGCGCGCCCGAGCGGCGGCGCGTCGATGGCGGCGCTGTGCTGACCAAGCCTGCCGTAGGCCGCAGACAGCACGCAGCACATCGGCGGCCACAGCGGCATGCCTCGACTCGCACCTCCCGTCCCGGTAGTTCAGGGACGGAGGTGCATCCGGCGGAGGTGCATTGCGTTCGATGATCGTGAGCGCGCGTCGAAGCGCGCGACACCGATCGCTCATAGGCATCGACGGCTGCCGGCGGCGGCGTAGGGGACGGAGGTTGGGAGTGGGACGGAGATTGTCGCCCCCGCTCCAGAGTAGTAGCCGCCGGCCAGTCGAAAGGTTTTCGCGTCATTTCGGCCGGCATCCAGCGAGTCGAGCGCGCCAATCGCCCGCTCGATCTCGGCGACGACGCGATTCAGGTTGGCGTGGGTAGGGTCCGCTTCGTACAGCGCTTCGGCCAGGCCTCGGTGCGCTTTTGAAGCGCTGCGCGGCGAGGTCTGCACCGTCGCCGTCCATAGGGACACATCGCTTTGCCAGTCGTTGTTCCGGATCCATGTGCGGACGGCGAAGCTTCGGCGACGACGCACCAGCGCGAGTGAAACGCAGGACTGCCGCGCTTCGCGCCTTTGGCGCTCCGGCGTGCCTCGCCGTAGCTCGCTTGGATGCCATGCGGCGGAGGCGGAAGTCTGCGCCACGTAGCCGACAGGCTGTAAACCCCGCTCCACACCGATGATCGCCAGCGCGATGACGCCAAGCGACGGCAGATACATCACGCGTTCGGCCATGATCGTGCCGGTGGGGAAGAGCAGGTTCGATGCCGGCAGGAAGGTGAGCAACGCGAATCCGGCCCAAGAAGAACGTCGTCCGATCGCGCCTCCAGAGCAGAATGCATCCTGCCGCGATTGCCGCGACGCTCGCCCACGCCATCCAGTCCAGAAGCCGGCCGGTCGCCAGCGGAATCTGCGCGTAGGAATAGTCGGCCGACAGCCGCATGGGCCACACGACCAGCAGGAGATAGCGCGCCATCACGGCGATGTGCCGTGAGCCGTCCGCTCCAGAACCCGGCGCCGGCGATCGGGTTGTCCACGAACGGAAACTCCGCGGCCGGCGCGGCGCTCGAGGACGGCCGCGCGCTGGCTCCAGTAGAAGAGCAGCGGAATCGCCAGCGCGATCGCCGCTGCGGCTAAAGCCTCCCGCCTCCGCTCGCACTGCCGTCGTGGCGAGCTACGGCGGAGGCTCGCCGAGCGCCTTCGCGCGCGAAGCGCGGCGCGCTCCATCTCGACCAGCCTCGCGCGCTCCATTTGGGCTGCGCCCTTTGATCTTCGTGGTCGAACGCGGGCGACGAGCTTTGCCGAGCGTGATCCTGACCGCAGTGCAACCGATGACGCCGACGATGACAACGGCGCTCTCCTTCGCGAACACGCCGAGCGTCGTGATCGCGGCCAGCGCCGCCAGCCACGCGAGTCGACGGCCGCCCGCGGCTTCGATCGCGCGAATGCAGATCAGCAGGCCGCCCAGCACCGCGAGCGCCGCGATCAGATCGGCGCGGCCGACGATGTTCGTCACCGCTTCGGTCGAGAGCGGATGCACCGCCCAGATCGCCGCCGTCGCGATCGCGACCGGCCATTGCTTCCGTCACCCGCAGCATCACAGGCGAACGCCAGCAGCACGTTGACGATGTGCAGCGAGAGGTTGACGACGTGGTAGCCGATGGACGTACTCAGGCGCTGCCGAGGACCGCGTAGTTGAACAGATACGACAGCGTCGTCACCGGCCGATACAAGCCGCTTTCGCCGATCGGCCACCAGTAGGTGTGATCGAGGATGAGATCGACGTTCGCGCGCGTCGCCTCGTGGACGCGCGCGTCCTGGAGAATCAGCGCCTTGTTGTCGAGGGCAAAGCCGGTGGAGAAGGAGTTCGCGTACGGCCGCGAGAGACCAGTGGCGGCGAGGGCGAGACGCGAACGTGCGAATCTGGCGTGAATCGAGTAGATGAGTAATCGTGGTAATCGATTGATCAATCGAACTATCAATTACCAGATTACCAACTACCCAATTCACCAGATTGCGGTGCAGCGTCTCAGAAGCTCATCCGAAGCGTGATCTGCGCGAACCGCGAGTAAGTTGCCCTGCGTCGTCGACCTGGCCGTAACGTGGTGCTGCTGTACGTTCGTGCTCGACAGGGCCGCGTACCACGGTTGATTGAACAGGTTGAGCACTTCGATCCGCAGCGTGGCGCGGCTCGATCCGCCGGTGCGGAAGTCCTTGTTGATCGCGAGGTCCGTCGCTGTTGCGCATCGGCGAGCCGAATCCGGCAGGATGCGCGGCGCGTTGCCGATCGTGTTCACCGGCGCCTGGGTGAACGCCGCCTTGTTCAGTATGCTGATTGTCGACGCCGGCGGTGTCCTCGAGGCGCGTGGGTGATGTCGCCCGGGATCGACGAATGCCTGGCCCGGAACGATGTTCGGCCGCTGGCCGCCGCCGTTCGTGTTGTTCGGATTCGTCTGGCTGACGCCGATCGGGAAGCCGCTCTGGATCTGGAAATGACCGACGCGGACCAGCCGCCGCGATCAAGCGTCGCTCAGTCCGCCCTTGTTCAGGTGCGCGCGCCCGACGCCGAACGGCAACTGGAAGTTCGGCGCGATCGACCACCTTGTGCGGCTGATCGAGCAGGCTGAGACCGTAGTCTGACGTCCGGGTTGAAGTTCTGTCGAACCCGGGAATGAAGTTGTAGTTGTCCAGAATCCCGGCGCCGACCGAGTAGTAGTTGCCCTGTGCCGATCTGGTTGTCGTTCAGGCGGCTGTAGGTGTAGTTGAAGTTGCCGCCCCACCATCCCGACGACCGGCGCGCTTGTGAACTGCAGGATCAACGCGTTGTAGTCAGAGTGCGCGCCGCGAGCATGGTCATGCTGACGGCGTTCGATCCGCATCTGCGGAACGGTCTCGAGCAGCTGCCAGCGCGGCAGCGTCGCCGGCGTCGGCGAGCGAGCCTGCCGCGGGATTGCCGCGGAACGGGTTCGGCACCGCCGTCGTCAGGGTCGCCGTGCCGAGCGCTGCGATCCCGAGCGGCAGCTGGTTGAGGTTGACCGTCGTCGCGTAGGACAGGTTGCTCGCCGCGCGCGCCCGTGTAGCTGACGCCGACGCTCATCGCATGCGGCAGCTCGCGCTGGAGATCGATCGAGTACTGCTGCACGCGCGGCGCGCGTCCAGTTCGGATCGTAGAAGCTGACGCCGCTGCTCGCGCCGGCGGTCAGGCCGAGCGAGTTGCCGGCGGGCTGCGGCAGCCCGTTCGGGAACGGGTTGTCGATCGTGTCGAGCAGGTTGGTGTTCGTGTTCTGGCTGCTCGTCGTCTGCGAGTAGCCGACCGAGTTGATCGTGCCGTAGTTCCACGGCGCCCAGAACAGGCCGTATCCGCCGCGGATGACCGTCGTCGGCGTCAGCGAGAAGACCACGCCGGCGCGCGGCGACGGCCTTGATCGCCAGCGCCTTGCCGGTCGCCGTCTGCTGCCCGTTCACGCCGGCGTAGCAGCACGCCGCCCTCGACCGTGCGCGCTTCGGGATGCAGCGGATCGGTGCCGGCCGGAATCGTGACGCTGAGCGCGCTGACGGCCGTTCGGATCGAAGCCGGTGACGAGGTTGTTGTTCTCGCTCGGCGATGCCCGTTTCGTGCTCGAGGCGGACGCCGTAATTCACAGTCAGGCGCTGGCTCGGACGCCAATCGTCCTGCACGCAGACGCTCGAGTAGCGGATGTAATCGTCCACCGGCGTGTTGAGCGTGATGGCCGCAGCGGAGATATCGCCGAGCAGCAGATCCGCGATCGCGTTGCCGCGTCGTCGTGCCGCCGGAGGTCGCGCGTGTTGCGGTGTACTGGCCGTTGAACGTGTAGCTGCCGGCCGACGCGCCGAAGGCGACGTCGACTTCACGCCGAGGATGCGGTAATCGCCGCCGAACTTGAAGCTGTGCTCGCCGGCGAGCTTCGTCAGCGCGCCGTTGACGCCGCTGCGAGTAGTACTTCCGGTCGGTCTTGCCGGTGAAGCTGGTGCCGCCGTAGCTCGGTGAACGACGAAGGTCGGGAACTTCTGCACCGGAATCGCGTCGGCAAACGCCTTGTTCCAGCCGAACGTGGTGCGTGTCGAAGTCGAACGGCAGCGCAGTTGTTGTCGTCGAAGGTGTTCATGCCCGTAGCGCAAGCGTGAGCACGCGTCGACGGACTCAGGATGTAGGTGTTGTTGAGCACGAGCACCTTGATGACGCGATCGAGCTGGTAGCTGCTCGCGGCGTAGCGCGCGTCCGGGAAGAAGTTGTTGTCCGGCTCGTGCGAGTTCTGCCACAGGTACGGTGCCGGTCAACGCGCGCGCGGCCGCTGAAGTGGTGATCGATCTTGATGCTCGCCTGCTGCGCCGCATCCTTGATGACGTCGATGGCGCGAGTAGTTGGTCGAGCCGTTGTCGCTGCTCAGAGCCGTTGTTCGGCATCGGCAGCGCCTTGATGATCTGCAGCGCGACCGGCTGATGCCGGTTCGCCGGGATCCGTTGCCCGGGAACTGCTGGCGGTTTCCGCTGGCGTCGGTCGTCAGCGGATCGTAAATCGACACGCTGGCGCCCCTGCGGCGTTGGTGAACGCCGAGAAGTCGCCGAGGCGCTCGCGCGGCTGTCGGGAAGTGCAGGTTGCCGTTCTGTGTCAGGCCGTCGCGATAGCCTTCGGCCGCCCACCAGAAGAACGTCTTGTCCTTCTTGATCGGGCCGCCGAAGCCGGCGCCGAAGTCGCGCCAGTACTGCGCCTTGTCCTCAATCCCTGCACCTTCGCGAAGAAGTTCGGCGCCGATGAGCGCGCCGGACGCAGCTGCGTGAAGCCGGTGCCGCGGAACGAGTTCGTGCCCGACTTCGCCGTCGCGTTGAACACGCCGCCGCCGCTGCGGCCCATCTCCGGCGTCGTAGGTGTGCATCTGCACCTTGATGTCCTCCAGCGCTTCGACGCTGGGATTGGTGGACGAGCGATTCTGCGAGGTCGGTGACCGGGAAGCCGTCGAGCAGGTAGTTGTTCGCCCGCACGCCGCCGCCGCCCATCGACAGCGCCGACGCGCCGGTCTGATCCTGCATGCGGTTCCAGTGCGTGTCGCCGCTGCTCACCACGGTCGGCACCGTGACCGCCATCAGGAACGCGTTGCGGCCCACGCGTCGGGCAGCGACTGCGAGCGTCTGGCTGTTCAGCACTTCGCCGACCGACGCGTTCGACGTTTCGACGAGCGGCGACTCGCCGGTGACCGTGATCGTTTCCTCGATGGCGCCGATCTCGAGCTGAAGATCGAGCGTCACGAACTGCTGCGTGCCGATGCGTCATGCCCTTCCGCTCGAACGTCTTGTAAGCCCTGCACCGTCGCCTTGATCGGTGTAGCTCGCCGGGTCGACCGCCGGGAACGAGTACTCGCCCGACGGCGTTCGTCACCGTGTCGCGGGTGACGCCGTTCGATTCGTTGACGAGCGTGACCGGTGACGCCCGGAATGACGCCCTGCGCGTCTTTCACGGCTGCCGCGCATGCCGCCCTGAAACGACTGGCCGCGGCCGGCGTGGGCGTGGAGTCCGATGAGCACTGCCGAGGAGAGTCCGCAGGCGGTCGAGGAGAGCAGCGTTCGCATCATCCATCCTCCGATCCGAAGCTGACCGAGTGCCGAGCGAGTGGTGCAAGAAAGGTCTATTGAGAGTGAGGTGTTTATCACTTTCTGTACGGACGGTAGCGGTAGGTGATCTCGTGCGAAATCGCATGACGTCCGAGCGGCTCCGAGCGCGTCGTCGATGCGATTCGCCTCGGGGCCAGCCGCGGGTGACCGGCGTTCGACGCTGGACTTCACACGGCGTGCGGAGCGCAGCCCAGGCCGCGTCAGGACGCTGAGCGACTGGCGCGACGTGGCGGTGAGGATGATGACCGCGCACACCATCATGATGACGGTGCAGATCGAGTTGACGTATCCCTGGACGTGCAGCGCCGGGTCGGCCGATCGGCCATCGGCCAGAAGTTGTCGCGGACGCTCAGGATAGCCGGCCGTCAAGCGTCGTCGTCGCTGACGAAGCAGAGGGGAACGAACGTGACCCAGGCGTACTTCGCGCGGCCGAGGTTGATGATGAGCGTCGTGCCGACGGCGAGCGCGACCGCTGGCCAGCAGCTGGTTCGCGATGCCGAACATCGGCCAGATCGTCGCTGATGCTGCCGGTCCAGATGAAGTAGGCCCACGCCGGCGACGACGAGCACCGTCGCGACGATGCGCTGCCGGGCATCCAGTCGGTGCGCGCGAGCGGCTTCCAGACGCGGCCGCCGAATTCCTGCACCAGGAACCGTGCCGACCCGCGTGCCGGCGTCGATCGTCGTCAGGATGAACAGCGCCTCGAACATGATCGCGAAGTGATACCAGTAGGCCATCAGGCCGCGCATGCCGGGCAGGCCGCTGAAGATCTGCGCCATGCCGACCGCGAGCGAGACGCGCGCCGCCGGTCCGGCCGGCGACGATCTCGCCGATCTGCGCCTGCAGATCCGGCAGGTTCGACGACCGGCATGCCCAGCGTCGCGAACACCGCGGGCGGCGTGTTGATGGCGTAGTAGTCGCCCGGGTGCAGCGCGCGCGCCGCGATGAGCGCGACCACGCCGACGACGCCCTCGATCAGCATCGCGCCGTAGCCGATCGGCCGGATGTCCGACTCTCCTTGTCGATCATCTTCGACGTCGTGCCCGGTCGAGATCAGCGCGTGGAACCCGGAGATCGCGCCGCACGCGATGGTGATGAACACGAACGGGAAGAGCGGGCCGCGGAACGATCGGGCCGCCGCCGCCGACGAACTGCGAGAACGCCGGCGCCTGCAGCTTCGGGTTGACGATCATCACGCCGATCGACCAGGAACGCGATCGTGCCGATCTTCATGAACGTGCTGAGGTAGGCGCGCGGCGTCAGCAGCATCCAGACCGGCAGCACCGAGGCCGCGATCGTGTAGAGCGCCATCGCGATGGTGACCTGATGCTGCGACAGCACGAACCACTGGCCCGATAGGCGATTCCGCGACGTTCTTGCCGAAAATCGACCGCGAGCAGCAGCACGGCGACGCCGATGATCGGTCGCTTCCTTGATGCGGCCCTGCGCGCCAGCCGGAACATGTAGAAGCCCATCGAACAGCGCGAGCGGAATCGTCATGAAGATCGTGAACGTCGCCCACGCGCTCTCGGCGAGCGCGTTGACGACCGACCAGGCCGAGGCCCGCCAGCGCGATGATGAGGATGAAGAGGATCGCGATGGCGGCGGTGATGCCGGCGACCGGTGCCGACCTCCGTGCGCGCGATGTCGGCGAGCGACGCGGCCGCCGCGCCGGGTCGATGCCCACAGCCAGATGTAGTCCTGGACGGCGCCGGCGAGGCAGACGCCGGCCGACGAGCCAGATCAGGCCGGGCGCATAGCCGAACTGCGCCGCCAGCACCGGGCCGACCAGCGGACCGGCGCCGGCGATGGCCGCGAAATGGTGGCCGAACAGCACCCACCGGCGTCGTCGGGATAGTAGTTGTGCGCCGTCGTACTTCGGTGTGGGCCGGCGTCGACGCGCGAGTCGTCGAGCGCCATGACCTTGGCGGCGATGAACGCACTGTAGTAGCGGTACGCGATCGCCAGAATGCACGAGAATCGGCACGATGACGCACCAGGGCACGCATGAAGCGCGAATTCATATCAGCGGGTTGGAGACAGCGTAAGGAAATCGTAAAGCGCGGTCGGCAGCCTGGACTATACTCGAATACGTGCCCGCGTTTCGCCGCCTGCTGGGCTACGTCCTGCGCTACCGCGCGCGCGTTCGTGCACGGGCTGGTCTGCGTCCATCGTCACGACGAGCGTCGCGCTCGCCGTCGCCCAAGGTCCTCGGCTACGCCGATCGACGATCTGACGCGCGGCGTCACCGCGCGCCAAGCTGGCCGGCATACGGCGTCGCTCCTGCTCGCGATCGGCCTGGTCGGCGGCGTGTTCCAGTTCCTCGCCGCGCCGGATCCTCGATCGGCGCCTCGCGCGACATCGAGTACGACATGCGGAACGACTTCTTCGCGCATCTGCAGACGCTGCCGCTCGTCGCATTTCCAGGCGCACCGGACCGGCGACTCTGATGTCGCGCGCCACCAACGACCTGCAACGCCGTGCGCATGATGATCGGCCCGTCGATCATGTATTCGGCGAACACGCTGCTGACGTTCGTCGTCGCGCTGACGCTGATGATCACCGATCGACCCGCGGCTGACGCTGCTGGTCGCTGATCCCGCTGCCGTTCGTGTCGATCTCGGTGCAAGCTCGTTCGGCAGCGCCATCCACAAGCGGTTCGAGCAGATCCAGGCGCAGCTGTCGGACGTGAGCGCCGTGGCGCAGGAAGCGCTGTCCGGCGTCCGCGTCGTGCGCGCCTACCGCCAGGAAGGCGCCGAGCTCGAGCGCTTCCGCCGGTCGAATCGACGAATACTCTGCGGCGGAACCGCGCGGCTGATCGTGCTGCAGGGCTTTTTCTTCCCGAGCATGTCGCTTTTCCTCGGCCTTGGCGCGCTGCTCGGTCGTGTGGCTCGGCGGCCGCGAGGTGATTCGACGGCCGGATCACGCTCGGCCAGTTCGTGGCGTTCAACGCCTATCTGACGATGCTCGAGCTGGCCGATGATCGCGTTCGGCTGGGTGACGAACATGCTGCAGCGCGGCATGGCGTCGTGGAAGCGGATGCTGGAGGTGCTGGAGACCGACCCGGCGATCGCGGACGACGGGAACGGTCGCGGCGACGCCGGAATGCGGACCGCCTGAACAGATGTCCGACTCTACCGAGAACGACTGCGCCGGATCAGTCGCATGCGCGATCCGGCTGTAGCCGGACCTCGCGATCCGTGGCGACATCGAGTTTCGCGATCTCGTCTTCTCGTACGGCGGCACGCCGGTGCTCGAATCACGTCTCGGCGACGATTCCGGCCGGCCAGACCGTCGCGCTCGTCGGCGTCACCGGCTCCAGGAAGTCGACGCTGATCTCGCTGCTCGCGCGCCTGCACGATCCGCCGCCGGGCACGGTGTTCATCGACGGCGTCGACGTGCGCGACATGCCGCTCGGCGTCCTGCGCAGCGCGATCGGCTTCGTGCCGCAGGAGCCGTTTCTGTTCTCTGACACGCTGGCCGACAACGTCGCGTTCGGGCTGGACGCGAGCCAGGCGAGGGCAGGTGCGGGCAGGTGGGGCAGGTGGGGCAGGTGGGCGAAAGACCGCGCTGAACGAGCGCATCGTCGGCCGCCGCGGCAGTCGCGCGGCTCGACAAGGACGTCGCCGACTTTCCCGAAGGGCTACGACACGATGGTGGGGGAGCGCGGGATCACGCTGTCCGGCGGCCAGAAGCAGCGCACCGCCATCGCGCGCGCCGTGCGTCATCGACCCGCGCATCCTGATTCTCGACGATGCGCTGTCGGCGGTGGACACCTACACCGAGGAGGAGATCCTGTCGCGGCTGCGCGGCGTGATGCGGAGCGGACGTCGATCATCGTGTCGCACCGCATCTCAACCGTGCGCGACGCCGATCAGATCTTCGTGCTCGACGAGGGCCGCATCGCGGAGCGCGGCACGCACGACGAGCTGATCCGGCACAACGGGCTCTACGCGGAGCTGCACAAGAAGCAGCTGCTGGAAGAGGAGCTTGGCCGCCTCCTAAAGGCCTCCACGGGATCACGGACACGAAAACGGAGTACACGGCAATCGCTCACAAACAGATCCGTGTCTTTCCGTGCTTTGCGGCGAAGCCAGTTCGCAGCTGTTTTCCGTGGTCACTCAGTTGGGCGCTACTCGTCTCGCAGCGCCACAAGCGGGTCGACCCGCATCGCGCGCATCGCCGGGACGGCGCACGGCGATGGCGGCGATCGTGGCGAGCAGCGCGATCCGCCACGCTGTAGGTGATCGGATCGATCGGTTGGACGCCGAAGAGCAGCGATTGCGCGAGGCTCGTCACTGCCAGCGCGCCGGCGATGCCGCACCGCCGCGCCGGCCACGACCGGTCGCAGCCCCTGCCCGACGACCAGCCGGAACACGCGCGCGGATGCGCGCCCAGCGCCAGCCGGATGCCGAGCTCGCGCGAGCGCTGCGACACGAAGTAGGCGAGCACGCCGTAGATCCCCAGCGCCGCCAGGAACAGCGCCACGCCGGCGAACGCCGACAGCAGCGCCGTCCGGAAACCGATGGTCGCCCATCGATTCGTTGACGACGGCTTTCGAGCGTGGTGACCGACGTCAGCGCCGGAGTCGCTTGTCCACGGCCCAGACGCGCTGGCGCGCGGAGGCGACCGCCGCGTCGGGATCGACGGCCGTCCGCACGACGAACGTCGCATCGGGTTCGACATCGCCTGCCGGATGCCCTGATAGGCGACCGCCTGCGCTTCCTTGTCGAGGCCATCCTGCTTCTCCGTCGGCGACGATGCCGACCACGGTGATCCACGGCGCGTTGTCCTGCGGGCGGCCGAACGGGGATCAGTACGTAACCGAACGAAGT
>ERZ1370068.8225-contig-7098_pt1 | contig 54795 bp, 63 predicted proteins | sample MGYA00561227_ERZ1370068 | MGnify/ENA primary metagenome ERZ1370068 (study PRJEB38410, sample SAMEA6850437) | metagenome | study: Metagenomic assessment of the ecological functions of the soil: analysis of the soil microbiota associated with the... | reverse complement strand
TTGTACTTCGTTCAGTTACGTATTGCTTGCTCGCGCCTGATCAGGGCGGCGTTGCGTTCCGGCACGAGTTGGCTCGTCTCGCAGTCGAGGAGTCGCTTCCGCCGAATCGATCTGGTGGCGCTGCACAGAAAGGCCCTCGAGGCGCTGGCCGACCCACCCTCCGGTGCGCCGGATCCTCGCACGCCTGGCATATCACGCTGAGGCGCCGAGACGCTGCGGCCGTATTGGAGTTGGCGCCCAGGGCCGCCGAACGCGCGGCGTCGCTGGCGCAGCATCGCGAGGCTGCTGCGCAATACGAAAGGGCTCTTCGGTTCGCGGAGGGCGCGCCCGGAAGTTCGCGCTCAGCTGCTCGAGCGCCGGTCGCTCGAGTGTGCACCTCACCGACCAGTTCGTCGCCGCCGTGGCCGCACAACGAGAGCGGTCGAGCTTCACCGTCGCCTCGGCGATCCGCGCAAGGAGGGCCTTGCGCTCTGCTCTCTCTCGCGGCGCGTCTGGTGCGGCGGGGATACCGAGGAGGCCGATGAGGCCGGCCTGGCAGCGATCGCGGTGCTCGAAAGCTTCCTCCCGGATCGAGAGCTTCGCGGTCGGCACTACGGCGTCTCCTCGTCGATCCGCATGAACCGGGAGGACACCGAGGGGACGATCCGGTTCGGAACGACGTGCCACCGAGCTCGCGGAGCGAACTACGGCGATGTCGAGGCGCTCGTCGTATTCCGCTCAACAACATCGGCACGGCATGAAGCTCTCGGCGGCGACCCACAGGGCGCCGAGCTCCTCGACCGCGGCCTCGAGCTGCGCCGCACCGCGAAGGTCTGGAAGACCACGCGGGGCGGGCTTTCCTCCATTTCGGTTGGGTAATGTGCACGGAACCCGGGCGTACTCGCTGGAAGACCGGCTGACGGCCGGCCTCGAATACTCCACCGAGCGAGGCCTCGATCTCTTGGTGGCTCTACCTGCACGGCGTATCGGGCGCCGCGCCGATCTCGACCGCGGACGCTGGGACGAGCGCCGCTGCCGCGGCTAACACTCGTCCTCGGCAACCCTCGCGACGCTATGCTCCTGCCGACGCTCGCGCTCAGTTGTGCTCGGACTCGTCCGGGCGCGCCGCCGCGGCGATCCAGAGGCATGGCCGCTGCTCGACGAGGCTCTCGGGCTTTCCGACTCCAGCGACGGAGCTGCAACGCGCCGCGACCGTCGCCGCGGCCCGAGGCCGAAGGCGGCGTGGCTCGATGGCGATCCCGAGCGGATTGCGGGTCGAGACCGAGGCGGCCTTCGACCTCGCGCGCGGGTGGCGCTTCACGCTGGGCGAGCGGAGAGCTCGCTTCGTGGCGCCGGCGAGCAGGGCATCCGAGAAGAGGCCCCGATCACGCCGCCAGAGCCGCACGCGCGCTCGAGCTGGCCGGTGAGCCAGCGCGCGCGCCGCAAGCTTGTGGAGCGGGATGGGATGTCCGTACGAGGCGGCCCTGGCACTCGCGGATACCGGATGACGAAAAGGCGACTTCGCCGAGCCCTCGAGGAGCTCCAGAGCCTCGGCGCGCAGTCCCGCAGCCGCGATCGTCGGCCTCGCCGACTGCGTGAGCGCGGCGTCCGCGGATTGCCACGCGGACTCATGAGCTTCGACCGAGAAGAATCCCAGCCGGTCTGACTGCGCGAGAGAGTCGAGGTGCTCGGAGCTCGTTGCTCAGGGTCTTCGCTAACGCCGAGATCGCCGAGCGCCTCTTCGTGGCTGAGAAGACCGTCGACCATCACGTCTCCTCGATCCTTCGGAAGCTCGAGGTTCCGACGCGTGGACACGCGGCCGCCGAGCCGTACGGCTCGGCCTCGCCACTCAGAATCGGTAGCGCCTCGCTCCAACATGGGGAGATCTCCCGATTCGGGTAGCAGACGCGGCCTTCGTACCGTCGAAGCCATGGACGGAGACCTACCGCATGCCCTCGGACAGGAGCACCAGGCCGATCTCGAGCGCGAGGCAGACCAGCGTCGGCTCGCGGCAACCGCGCGCGGAACGAAGAGTGGTCGAGGCACTTCCGAAGATCACGCTGCGGCGATGTGAAGCCGGCGCGGGGTAATCCCTGCTCGGCTCGCCGGTTCCTGCGCTAGTCAAGCCGAAAGGAGCCGCATGCCCGCTATCTGGTCAGAGCGCACGTTTCCAGACGGGCCTCGGCATCACCCCGGACGACGACGGTGCCGCGCCTGCCTCTCGGTCGTCCAGAACAACGCCGACGCGGGCGTGACGTGGCTCCACTCGTACGTCACGGACGACCGGCGGAAGACCTTCTGCATCTACGACGGGCCTTCACCCTGAAGCGATCAGGCAGAGCGCGGCGCGGAACGGACTGCCAATCGACTCGATCGTCCCCGTGCGCGTGCTCGACCCCTACTTCCACTACGCAGCCTAGGAGGCACACATGCGCAAAATCCTCATCCTCGTCCTCGCCGCCACCGCTCTCGCCGTCGGCGCGACCGCGTGGGCCTCGGGCGGGGACAGCGCGAAGAAGAACGTCCAGGCGATGGCGATGACGCCGGCGACCGCGCCGGAGCTCGCGCCGCTCGTGGCCGACGCCCGGTTCGCGACGGCGAAGTTCGCCACGAGCCTGCGTCGGGCGGAAGCGGGCCGGCTACCGGACGATCGTCACGCAGCACATCCCGGACATGGGCTGGCACCTCATGAACCCGAACATCTCCGGGTTCGACGTGACGAGGCCGCCGATCCTCGTCTACGTCAAGCGCGGCCATCGCTGGCAGCTCGTCGCCTTCAGTGGGTGTTCACCCAGCGACCCGTGCCGGATCCGCTACCGGGTGCGCAGTACGGGTCGTTCCCGGCGGCGTGCCATTACGTCGACGGCACGTTCGTCCCGGAGCCGAACCAGGCCAATTGTCCGCGCCGGAGCCCGATCTCAGGTGCACGATTCGCCTTCTGGCATCCCGATTTCGTCACGTTGCACCTCTGGCTGTGGTACCCGAACCCGGACGGCATCTACGCGGGGATGAATCCCCTCATTCGCCCGTTCAACTAGCCGGCGTCGCACCGGACGGCTGCCCGCAGGCCTGACAGCCAGGCCTGCGGGAGCCGGTTCCTGGCCGTTGCGAGGGCGCCGCCTAGGGCGCCTCCTGGTCGGGCGCCACGAACACGTCGTCCGCCACGGTCGCGTCCGATGTTCCAGCCTGATCAGCTCCGCGAGCGTGTGCCGGTACGTGATCCCGTACGTGCCTGCTCGATCTGGCTCAGAAGCGGGTCGTTCGCGTAGAAGAAGCGGTCGCCCGTCGCGGAGCGCCTCGAACTGCCGCTTCCAGATCGCGAGCTGCAGCGGCCCGAACTCCGATCCCGCGCACGTGCGGCTCCGAGAGCATGCCGGTGAAGGCGTCGACCTTGTCGACGTCGCCCGTAGATCGCCTTCAGCCGCGCCGCGAGCGTCGTCCGGCGGACGCCGACGACCGCGTCTTCGCCGGCCTCGTCGCTGCCGGACTTCGATCGCGTTGCCGTCGTCGTCGCGAGAGCTGGACGAAGTCGAGGATGTCCGGATCGTCGATCGGGTCATCGCGTCGATCGCGGGATCGCGCGGGAAGCGCTCGGTCGCCTCGCCCGTGATCGTCCGTGAACGAGTCGCCGGTCGGCAGCCCGTAGGCGCTGCCGCAGCTCGTTGTAGGACGGCATCCCGTGATCGCGACCGCGCTGGACGTCGATCGGCGCCGAGGTCGGCGACGCCGCGCGAAGCAGTTCGGGCTGATGACCGGCGCGCCGCAGACGCGCGGATCGGGGCATCCGGGCTTCGGCACCTGGAAGAGCACGCTCCGTAGCGAGTTGTCGATCTGCTCGTCGTTCTTGTACTGACGCTCCGGCCGAGGCTCTGCAGAATCGGCCCGAGCCCGACCTGCTCGAGCAGGTCGGGGTTGCCGAACGCGACGACGAGCGGGATGACGAGCGTGACCGTGTGTCCGTGCTGACGCTCGACCGCGATTCCTGCCGCCGGGAAGCGCGCTTGAGCTGCGCCTGCGGTGTAGGTGCCGGCCTGCGGACGGTCGGCTCGAACTCGCCGTGGATCATGCTGTGAGCGCGGTAGCCGACGGTCGCGAACTCGTTCGCGAGCGCCGGGTTCACGTTCGGGTTGTAGCCGCGGTACGGGTCGAGCCTGACGCCCAGCGCCGGGCAGGAACTCGTTGTAGGTGATGTACTGACTCTCCGCGCCGACGACGCGGCGGGCGATCTGGAACTTCGTCCTCGTCGAGACAGCGAGCGCGGCAGAGCGCGCGACGATGCGGTTGTGCTCGCGTGCGAAGAGCGTGTGGATCGCGGTCAGCGCGACGTTCTCGTTCGCGCGCACGTCGCCGGCCACGACCGCCTTCTGCGGCGATCACACGAGCGGCCCCATCAGGTCCATCGTGCGGCGGCCGCAGCCCGGTCGCGCGCGCGCGTCCGCACGCGGCAGGTAGTCGCCGGCGCGCATCAGCAGCGACGCCTTGTTGTTCGCCGGGTTGCCGTCGCCGGCCACGCCCTCGCGCAGCCAGTCGCAGCCGCGACCTTGTCGACGCCGTAGACGTTCGAGGCGTCGATGAAGCTGCCGATCGTGTTGATCTGCTGGCGCGGCGTACGTCGTCACCGGTGCCCGGCGCAGCGGGTGTGCGCGAGAAGCCGAGCACGCCGAAGTCGTTCTGGAAGCCCTCGAGCGGATCGCTGAGCGTCGAACGGCATCGGGCGCGCTCTCGGCCGGCGTCTCGTCGCGGAGACCGATGTCGTGGTCGAGGAACTGGCCCCACGCCCAGCCCCACTGCGAGATGTCGTTCTCGGAGAAGAGGTTCTGGCCCGACGTCGTTGAAGATGCGGTTGCTGACGTATCGCGGCGACGGGCCGGAGACCATCGTGCCGATCCCGTCACCGTAGTTCGGGGCGGCGGCTCTCAGGTACTGCGTTCCGGCTTGTCCCCAGGCCGCGTGACCGCAGGTTGTTCCCGCTTCCGTCGAGCGTTCGAACCGCAGACTGGATCGCTCGCGCCCGACCCTGCTACCACAGGTGGCGAGCAGGAGGGCGGCAATCATCGACATCGCGAGCTTGCTGCATTCGAACCTCCTTCGGGCGGCAAGGTGCGCCGCACTCATCGCGTGTCTCGAAACGCTGTACGCACACGCCTCCTTACCGACCGGCAGGAGGGATGCCGCAGCAGGAGTTGGGGTGAACGCCACCCCCTCCAGACCCAACCCCTTCGTCGCTGGACGAAGGCGCGACCTATGCCGGTGGCCGGCGGAAGTCAAAGCGCTCGGGAGGCGCTACCCTCTGCCGGTCTCGAAGGGAGGAGGGTGTGGAATCGAAGCTCGTCGAGGAGCCGATCAGCGCCGAGCTCGTCCTCGTCGACCGCGAGCTCGCCCGTCGCGCGCGGGTCGCATTGCCGACCCGCCCTGGCTGCTGCCGGTCCTGGCCGAGCCGCAGCAGGCCGAAGTCGCTGCGCCCAGGATGTTCAGCGAGGAACGTTCCGCGCGTCCCATGCCGAGGGTGGCGAGGCGCCCACGTCACCGATCGGTCGCACGCCACATCGCAGCCACCCTCCGCCGGCGGCTGCGTTCTGGCTCGTCTTCGCGGTGCTCGTGGCGTCGGCTGCTGATCTTCTCTCCGGGCCGGACGAACTGACCTTCTCGACAACGCCTGTACCGCGTGCCGCTGCGCCGCCAGCGGAATCGGTCGTCGGTCGCCGCGCGCGCGGGGACGAATCGGAAAGCGAGGCGCTCCGAGCCGCGAACGAAACGACCGGCAAAAGCGCTCGGAGGGGCAGGGGATCCGTGAACGCGAAGGCGGGCCCGGCGGCCGTGTCGTCCCCGAAGCGTGTCCGCACCCGGCGCCGAAGGTCGGCCTTGGCCCCGAAAGCGCGGCGACGACGCCCCGGGCGCGCGCGAAGACGCAGCGCGTGTTCAGCTGGCGTCGCCGCGCAGCCGCCGTCTACTACCAGTTCTATTTCCAGCGGGGCACGACGACCATCTACCAGGCACGCACAGTGAAGCTGAGGGTTGCCCTGCCGGCTCGTCTGAAGCTCAGACCGGGTACCTACCAGGTGCTGGTGCGGCCCGCGATCCCGAGCGATGCCGGGGTCGATTCTCGGCGCGGCGATCGTCGCGAAGACGATACGACTTCTAGGCACACTCATCGACTTGTCGCTGAGCCGTTCTCTCAGAGCCAGCGCTTGGAGCGGAAGAAAGCGAGCATGCCTGCGATGAGGGCGACAGAGGCTGCGATGACGATCCAGAAGTCCAGGGTCGAGGCGGACGCCGGATTGCCGCCGCCCGGGTAGCCCGACGTTCATGCCCCAGAGGCTCGCGATCAGCGTCAGCGGCAGCAGGAACACGATGCTGAAGACCGTGAGGATCCGCAGGACGTCGTTCTGAGCCGGTGCGAGATGCACCTGACTCGTTCGTCGTCTCGAGCGCCTCGACGACCTCCTTGTAGTTGTCCAGCAGGTCCCAGATGCGCTCGGCAGCGTCGACGAGGTCGTCGAAGTAGAGCTCGAGCTCCTCGGGCAGGAAGCGCTCGACGCTGCCGCTCGAGCAGTCGCAGCGCGGCGACGCTGCGGGCTTGATGATCTTGCGGTAGGAGATGATCTCCTGCTTCACGTTCGAGATGTCGCGGACGACCTCCTCGAGCGGCCCTCGAACATGTCGTCCTCGATCGAGTCGAGCTTGTAGCCGATCTTGTCGAGGATCGGGAAGCAGTAGTCGAACAGGTCGTCGAGCACGTGGTACAGCAGGTAGCCCGGAGCCCTTCGAGAAGAGGCTCTCGCGCAGCTCCGCGTCGTCGTACGCAGCGCAGGAAGAGCCGGCGTCACGGGCAGGAGCTCGACCGTCGGCAGCGTGACGAGGTAGCCGTGGCCCGAGGAAGAAGTCGAGCTCGGCCGCGTTCAGCCGCTGGACGGCCTTGTCGTAGAACGGGAAGTGGAGGACGCCGAAGAGGTAGTCGGGGTACTCGTCGATCTTCGGCCGCTGGCGCTTCGAGTGGACGTCCTCGACGGTCGAGCGCGATGCCAGCCGAACCGCTCCGCGAGCACTGGTGGAGACCTCCCGCTCGGGACGTGTCGAGGTGGATCCAGACGAGGCCGTTGGCGGAGAGCTCAGCCGGCTCGCGGCGAGCGGCGTGGCGACCGGTTCCTCGGCGCGGGTCCGCGAACGCGGGCGCTTGATGCGGGGCAGGCTGGGCATCGGTACTGAGTGGGTCGTCCGGCTGTCATCGGTCTATTCGCCATCGTACCCCGGACGCCTCGCGCCTGAGCGCGGCGTAGACACTTGCCCAACCCGCACCCTCTCGGGGGCCCGCGAGTCGCGACGCCGCCCTGCCGGCGCTCGTCGGCCGAGCGGCTGGCGGGGGCGAACGCGCTCCAGGCGAACCAGCGACCGAAGCCGCGCTGGAGCGCCTTGCGGGCCGCTCATCGTCAGCTTGCGCGCCCGCATCGCGCCGCGCCGAGTTCGGCGCGTCCCAAGGTAGACGCGGTAGAGGGTGGCGGTGTCGACCGTGACCTCGAGGTCGACGTCGAACCCGGGATGCTGGAGGCAGACCGAGACCTCCGAGGGCTCGAGCACCATCCAGTAGCGCTTCGCCGGGTCGCGGAAGTCGAACTGGACGCACGGTGCGATCCGGGGAAGCTGCTCGCGATCGACGTGGCGGGCCATCCAGACGATCAAGAGGTCGGGGTCGAGCTCCTCGGGGCGGGGATCGGTGAACGACCAGGTGACGCCCACTCCCCGATCGCCTGCACGACCGGCTCGAGGTCGCGGCCGGCGGGCGTCAGGCGATACTCGAGCGTCCTGCCCTTGGGGCCGGTTCGCCGCTCGATGATCTCGGCCCGCTCGAGCGAGCGCAGGCGGTCGGTGAGGACCGAGCGCGAGATCCCTGGCAGGCCGCGCTGCAGCTCGTTGAAGCCGCTCGCGCCGCCCAGCATCTCGCGCACGATCAGGAGCGTCCAGCGGTCGCCGAGGATCTCGCTCGCCTTGGCGATCGGGCAGTACTGCGCGTAGCTCCGCATCGCGCCACGATGCTAGCCGCCGGATCGGCGCGAGCCTAGGTTCGGAATTCGAACCGCTTGGTTCGAAAGTTCGGCCTAGTCCGCGCCGCGGCGCGCACGCCTACCGTGGCTCGCATGGCTACCGAGACGGCAGCACGCTGGGCGGCGGAGACCGACCGACCACGACGCGTCTGCGCGACCGCGTCCGACGGCCCGGTGATCGGCTGCTGCCGACGAGCGCAGGCTACGACGACGGCCCGCGGCGATCTGGAACGGCGCGATCGACCGCCGCCCGGCCTGCATCGCTCGCTGCACCGGCGTCGCCGACGTCGTCGCGGCGGTTCGCTTCGCGCGCGAGCGCGATCCTGCTCGTCGCGGTGCGCTCCGGTGGCCACGGCGTCGGCGGGCACGCGCTCTGCGACGGCGGGCTCGTGATCGACCTTTCGCCGATGAAGGGCATCCGAGTCGACCCAGCGACGCAGGACGGCGCGCGCCGAGGCCGGCGTGCTGTGGGGCGAGCTCGACCGCGAGACGCAGCTCTTCGGGCTCGCGACGGTGGGCGGGATCGTGAGCCACACCGGCGATCGCGGGCCTGACGCCTCGGCGGCGGGATCGGCTGGCTGATGCGCAAGTACGGCGCGACGGTCGACAACCTGCTCTCCGTCGACCTCGTCACGGCGGACGGCGAGCTCGTCACCGCGAGCGAGAGACGAGAACCCCGATCTGTTCTGGGGGTGCGCGGCGGCGGCGGCAACTTCGGCATCGTCACCTCGTTCGAGTACCGCCTGCACCCGGTCGGGCCGATCGTGCTCGCCAGGGCCGATCTTCCACCCGCCTCGAGGATGCCCGGAGGTACTGCGCTTCTACCGCGAGTTCGCCGCCGCCGCGCCCGACGAGCTCACGACGATCGTCGAGCTCGAGCTCGCGCCGCCACTGCCGTTCCTGCCCGAGGACGTGCACGGCAAGCCGATCGTCATGGTGGGCGCCTGCTACGCCGGGCCGCCGAGGACGGGGCCGAGGTCGTCCGCCCGCTCGAAGCAGTTCGGCAGCCCGATCGTCGATCGGCTCGAGCCCAAGCCGTACGCTGGCGCTGCAGTCGATGTTCGACCCGTTGGTGCCGCACGGCTGGCACCGCTACTGGAAGTCCGTCGAGCTGCCGCCGCTCACCGACGATGCGATCGACACGCTCATCGACCACACCTCGCGGATCACGTCGCCACGCTCGTACACCATCATCCTCCAGCTCGGCGGCGGCGCTCGGCGCGCGTGCCGGAGGACGCGACCGCCTTCAGCCAGCGCGACGCCGCGCACAACGTCGTCATCAACGCCGTCTGGACCGAGGACGACCCAGAGGGCGACCGGCACACCGCCTGGGCGCGCGACTTCTTCGACGCCATGCAGCCGCACGCGCGCGACCGCGTCTACGTCAACTTCCTCGGCGACGAGGGACGGCGACCGCGTTCGACAGGCCTACGGCGACCGAAAGTACGACCGGCTGGTCGAGCTCAAGCGCGCACTACGACCCGACGAACTTCTTCCGGCTCAACCAGAACATCGAGGCCCTGACGTCCAGGTCGATTGAGGCTCGTGATTTCGAGCGTTCGGAGTTCCGCTCAGGTCGAGCCAGGTGCGACTTTCTGGATCGAACGATCTTGAGCATCACGGCCTTCGCAGCTGCGGCAGCGGCGCGACGATCCCGGGTGCGTGGACGTGAGACGTCGAGCCGTCGCCACGTGCCTCTCGCGCGCCGCACGCCGGCGCAGACGCCCAGGGAGCGCCGGTCAGATCGGTGCCGAAGAGCTCGATGCAAGCAGCCCGCCGATCGCGTTGCCGTCGAGAATCCATGGTCGCGCGATCTCCATCAGCCCGTCGCCCGAAGCGCTCGGTTCGGATCGACAGCGCGGGTCGTAGCCGCATGGCCGACGAGCCCGTCCGCGGCTCCGGCGTCGACGAAGCGGGTCGAGCCGCAGATGAAGACGCTTCGGCTCGTCCGCCGGCGGGCCAGGCGACGTCGCCGGAGCAGCTCGTCGTCGATGCGCCGCGCTGTAGCCGCTCCAGTCCGGCAGGTTGCTCGCGCGTCAGCGTGTGGACGACCTCGAAGCCGTTGGCCGGCAGTGCCTCGAGCTCCTCGCGGTAGATCACGTCCTCGTAGCGTGCGCGACGAGAAGAGCAGCCGCATCGGCGTGCTGCTTCCCATCGCGGGCGCGGTGCTCGCGACCATCGACATCAGCGGCACGACGCCCGAGCCGCCGGCGATGAGCAGCACCGGCGCGGGCGTCGTCGAGCGTCCCAGACGAAGTAGCCGCCGATCGGGCCGCGCATCTCGAAGCGCGTCACCCTCCCGCGCCTCGTCGACGAGGTACGGCGAGACCTCACCGTCCTCGAGCCTCTCCACGGTGACCGCGAGTAGCTCTCCAGGCGCCGATCCGACCGAGTAGCTCCGCTCCGCCTGGTAGCCGTCCTCCGCGGTCAGGCGAACGTCGAGGTGCTGGCCTGCGACGGTGGCCCGGCCACATCGGGAACGCTCGAGCTCGAGCGTCCGCACACGCGGCGTCTCCTGCACCTGCCGCCGGCCACCGTCGGCGGCCAGCCACGTCAGTCGCCCCAGTACCGCTGCTCCAGCCAAGGATCGCCGCGAATGTGGTAGCCGTTCGACTCCCAGAAGCCGGGCTCGTCCTCGTCCCGGAGGTCGAGGCCGCGCACCCACTTCGCGCTCTTCCAGAAGTAGAGGTGCGGCACGAGCAGCCTCGCAGGCCCGCCGTGCTCGGGCTCGAGCGGCTCGCCGCCGTAAACGAATGCCACCCACGCCTTGCCGTCCGTCACGTCCTCGAGCGGCAGGTTCGTCGTGTAGCCGCCGTCGCAGAACGCCAGCACGATACTCGGCGTCGTGCTCCGACCTGCGTCGAGGAGGGTGTCGACCGAGACGCCCTCCCAGACCGTGTCGAGCTTCGACCACTTCGTGACGCAGTGGATGTCCTTCGTGACCGTCTCGCGTCGGGAGCTGCCGGAACTCGTCCCAGCGTCCAGCTGACCGGCTCGGCGCCGCCCTCGATCGAGAACGTCCACTCCTCGAGCGGCGTGTGCGGCGTCGGCCCCGCAGAGAGCACAGGGAAGTCGTCGGTCAGGTACTGCCCCGGCGGCACCGCGGTCCGAGCGGGCCATCATGGCGGCCGCCCGCGGAATCCTCGCGAAGATGATGCTCACGCCGGCGATTCTCTCAGGTTTGCGGTCTAGCGAGACCGGGAGAGGCGCACCACGGCGCGTCCTCGAGGACGCGCTGCGCTCTGAGGAGCCGATGGGCCCGATAGCGCGCCACGAGCGTTCCGAGGTCCGTTCCGGTACGGACGTTAGGGTGATCGCACCTCCGAGGAGCCGTCTTTCTCGTCGGGCTCAGCGGCAGAGCGTCGATCGCCGGCAGCGTCGATCTTGAGCAGCCGGGGAGCCGGCGAGGCAGCGCCGGTTGCGCCCTCGCGCTCGCGAACAGGCTCGGATAGGCGCGCGCGCAGCCTCGTCGATGCGCTCGGCGTGGCGCCCGGACGATCGCGACAGGCGCCGGCCGCTCTGTGCGCGGTAGTGCGCGGTCACCTCCGGGATGCCGATTCCCCGTCCAGCCCCGCTCGGCGAGCGACATCCAGAGGTCCCAGTCCTCGTCAGCCGCCGGGAAGCTGCCAGCCGCCCGCGTCGAGCACGGCCTCGCGCCGATAGAGCGAGCAGATCGGAAGGTGATTCGTGGTGGCTGACCTGCCACGGGTCGAGCGTCGGTCGGCTGCGGTGGACGTGCTCGAGGTGGCCGAAGCTCTGGATCGAGCCCCCACGCTGCAGCCACGTCCGGGTTGCCAGTCGAGAACGGCGGCCAGTCGCTCGAGCCCGCGCGGTGCGACGAGGTCGTCGGCGTCCAGCGGGAAGACATAGTCCGCCTCGGTCCGCCGCACGCCGGCCATCCGCGCCGGAGCCGGGCCTTCGTTCGCCTGGCGGATGACGCCGGATCCCGTCAGCTTCCAGGAGCTCGGTCAGCGCGATCGTCGCGTGATCGGTCGAGCCGTCGTCGACGACGATGATCCTCCGCCGGGCAGCGTCCTGACTCTGTGCTGAGGCGACCGCGTCCACGAGCGTGCGCTGCCGTCGTTGAAGCATGGGATGACGACTGCAGACCGATCCGCGAGCGCGTTTCTCTCCCATCCTCGCCGAGGCTAGGAATCGGCCCGCGTGCACATTGCGGCAGGCGAAGTGGTGAGGGTCTTGTTACGGAGTTGTCTCGACGAGGCGATGCGCTCGAGTGCGTCCACGACCTCGGCGAGCCAGGGCGCGCGTGTCGATCTCCGCCGTGGCGCCGCGGCGCGAGGATCGGTTCCACGACGGCGAGGTCGCTGATGATCCGATCGCGTTCAGCGTCGGTCTTGCCGAAGTCGTTCGTCGATGCGAACGGCCACGCGCTCGAGGATCACGTCGGCCGGGGCGCTGAGCAGGACGACCGCGTCGAAACGGTCGTAGAACACTGCCTGGTTGGCGACGCAGCCGGAGATGAAGAGCGTTTCGTCTCCGGTGCTCGTCCAGGAGCTCGTCGATCCGGTCCTCGCGCCAGCAGCGGCTCGGGCTCGCCCTCGATCCAGCCGCCGTAGTCCGTGTCCACGACCCGGTGCCCTCTGCGGGCAGCTCCGGCGAGCGCGGACGACGGCCCGTCCGGACATTCCGGTGACGAACACCACCGTCACGGCGCTCAGCCGGGCGCCTCGGCCAGGGTCGGCGTCAGCGCGTCCTCGTGCGGGACGCGTTGCAGGTGAGCCGGGATGTAGCGCTCGATGCGGAGCACGCATGACGACGGCGATCACGCATCCAGCGAAGCGAGCGGCCACAGCGCGAACGGCGCCGCCGGCGGGGATGAAGCCGCCGAGCGCCGGCCCGGCGAACCCGGCGAGCCCCACGAGAGGCTGTGCACCGCGACAGTAGCGCCCCCGCAGGTGCGGCGAGCCGATGTCGGAACGAGCGCCTGGTGCGCCGGCCCGTGGAAGCACTCGCCGACCCCGAGCATGATCGCCGCGAAGGCGATGATCACGAACGCCGGTCCCGGCGGTGAACCAGTCAGCCGCCCGCGTCGACGAGCAGCCAGGCGACCGCCCAGAGCGCCGGCATCAGCGCGAGCGCGCCGCATCCGGCGCCGTCCCTCGATCCAGCGCGAGATCGGCAGCTGCGCGAGCACGATCGCGAGCGTGTTGACGAAGAAGATCGCGCCGATCTGACGCTCGCTCAGGCCGGCCTGGTCGCGCGCGAACGCGGGGAGGAGGGTGAAGAGCGAGTACCCTGCTGCCACGGACAGTGAAGTTCAGCGTCCAGAGGCCGAGGAAGGTCTTGTGCCGGAGGACGGCCGCGTACGTGGCGGGCGAGTCTCCGACGCTCGTCGCTCCGGCACGCCGGGATCGTGGCACGAACGCGAGCACGCCGACGTACGCGAGGAACGTGAGCGCGTCGAGCACGAACAGGACCGTGAACGTCGTCGGATTGCCGACGATCGCGATCAGCCCGCCGCGAGCCCGCCGAGGCCGATCCCCAGGTTCATCGTCACGCGCTGCTGGGCGAAGGCTGCGTGTCGGCGCGGCCGGCGGGGTCAGACGCGAGATCAGCGTCGACTGGCTCGGCCAGAAGCCCGCGCTGCCGCGCTCCCTCGATCGCGATCAGGACGAACGCCTCCCACGGCTCGCGCACGAGCGGCAGGAAGCCCGTAGCCGATCGCCTGGAGGACGAGCCCGCCGGCGAGCGTCGGCCGTGCGCCGACGCGGTCGATCGAGCGGCCCGGCGAGGACTCCCGCGGCGAGCTGCGCGAGCGACGAGACGGCGACGATCAGCCCGGCCGTCCCGAGCGAGAACCCGCGCGTCGTGCAGGTAGATGACGAGGAACGGCAGCGGCGAGCCCGTTCCCGAAGGAGTTCATGAGCCCGCCGACCTGGAGCAGCCAGACCGGCAGCGGGAGGCGCGGGTTCAGGCTCCGCAGGTACCCCGAAGGCATCGCCGACAGCTTCACGCCGCAGCGGTCGCTACGAAAACGGACGTCTAGCCGGGCAGCCAGCCCTCGCGGTAGCTCGCGGGCCGCGCCGGGGAACCTGGTGTAGGCCTCATGCGGGTCCGCTCGTCTCGCGCTCGACACCTGCGCCGTACCGAATCGCGGCCGCGTCGACCGTGTACGCGCCCCAGTCGGGACCGGTCGAGCGATCGCGCGCGCCGACGGCGAGCACGAGGCAGGGCCCCTATCGCCGGCGCCGATGAGCACGTGGTTCGTGCCGGTGGGACGGTGGACAGAGTCAGCGCCGCGGGCGCTCCTCGCCCTCGATCACGAGCAGCGCTTCGCCGGCAAGCACGAGGAAGTCCTCTGGTCGTTCTCGCGGTGGTACATCGCCATCGGTTCGCCAGGCCCGAGCACCGTGAGGGTTGATCCCGAGCTGCGTGAAGTCCAACACGCATCGTCGATGCCGAAACCTTCGAACTCGCACGGAAGCCACGGCCGCCGCCTTGGTCAGCCTGGCGCTCGCGTGCGTGAGGCACCGAACCACCCACACCTTCGCTTTCAGGGACGAGCCCGTGCTCGATGGCCACGACTCCGCCTCACGACCCATCGACCTATCTTGCGTAGTCGAAGAGGCGCAGGGCGGCTGAAGGTGAAATCAGACTTGCAGGGACATTCACCAGGGGAACGTGCAGGACTGACCGCAAGGAAGGGGCTCGCAGATTGACTCTGCGGGCCCTCTACTGGTGGCGGTGACGCCCGAACTTGCTGACGCCTGTACTAGTGCTTCCCTCGCAGGGAATCGATCAGGGCGTTGATCTTCTGCTGGCTAAGTGCGCTTGTCGAAGATCATCAACTCGTCGAGATCACCGTCGTAGGGATTCGTCCCGTCGATGCCGGTGCACGCGCTCATTCCCGCTCGCATGGGCGCGCTGTTCGAGAGCTGCACGGGGTGAGGCGAGATGGCGGTCCTGGGATTCGCTCCGTCCACGTAGATGGTGTTGTTTGTTCCGTCGCGGACAAGCGCGACCGTGGTGCCAGCTTCCGTCGGCGATGATCGGCGCGCCACGTGACACCCGTGTCGTCGGTACCGAACTCGTCGCCGTCTAGTTCGGCGCGCCCCAGAGATTGCCGGTCATCCGAAAGTCCCAGAAGCTTGCGGCGTCGCACACCGGTCGCTTCTCCCAGCATCGCCTGCGACACGGGCGAGGTTGTCTTTGATGAAGAACGCGAGCGTGAAGGGATCGCGGCTGAAGTTCCCGCCGACCGCGTCGAAGTCGCACCTCGGAGCCTTGGCCGTTGAAGTGGAACGCCTGGCGGCTGACAGCCACTCGTGTACGTGACTCCATTCAGAAGTTGCCCGTCGTCGGTGCCGATGCGGTCCCGCGCCGTCCCATCCGCCGGCCACCAATGAGTCGGCCTGGGAGCCGGTTTGGGGCCAGCGCCAGCGCGGCGCCGCCTCAACCGTAGAAGACAGGACGCCGACGGTCAGCGCAAGCAGCACGCAGAGCCAGAGCGGCAGCCTAGTGAGGTACTTGGGCATTGAGAGCTCCTTCCTGGACGCCTGGAGTGCAGCGTCCCGGTTTGCCATGTATGTCGTGACCACCGTCGGGGCGAAAGCGACGCCGATCCATGGACCGGAGATGGGAGGTCAATGGGAGACCGCGGGCCACCGCCGGCCCCGATAGCGCACCAGCGGCATCAGCGTTCGCTAGAGGAAGGCAACCCCTGTCCGACGCGTTTAGGCGCACGCCGAATGCGGGAAGAATCACCGCGAGGACCGGGGCAATTACTGGGTATGCAGCACTGGGTGAACTTCCTTCGCGGCGAAGGGCCACCGCCCGCTCCAGTGATAGGGGGACGGCGGCTCGGTCATCCACTACTTGTGGCGACGTTTCTTTACTGGCATACCCGGGAGACTCGTCGCGGTGGCTTATCGACCTCCGCGGAGATCCACGTACAAATCGGAAAATGCGCCTGGCAGGAATCGAACCTGCGACCTCGCGCTCCGGGCGCGCGCCGCTCCTATCCCCGGGCTACCAGGCGCGGAGGCTCCAGTCGCAGCCTCCGGCTTGGAACCGCAGCTGACCCCGTTTGCGCAACTCCGAGCAGCGACGCTACGGCGTCCACTGTGGGCATCCGATCCTAAAATCGCATCAGGAGGTGTGAAAATGTGAGATCGACTCTCTACCGAGCGGCATCGGCGGCGCGAGTTCGCCGAAATCGCGGCGTGCGTCGACCACTTCAGCGGCCGCGCGATCATCGGCAATCCGATCGGTCGGCCAGAGCTCGGAGAATCAGCTCTCCGCGAGTGGCACACCAACAACCTCGCGAGGCTTCCCGGACTGAAGTTCATGCGCACGCTGTGGGTCTGCGACATCTCCGGCGGACCGCAGGACTGCGGCGCACGACAACCCGGCAGCACGACGCTCGGCCTGGAGGAGGCCCATCGTGATCTGAAGATCTCGCCCGACGAGTTCGACGAGGTCGCCGCCGAGCTGGCGCGCACGCTCGACCACTTCGGGGTTCCGGACCAGGAGAAGGAGGAGGTCCTGGGCGCCTTTGCCGCACACAAGGGCGAGGTGACCGAGGGCTACGCCGCAGCCGTGAAGCGAGCTTGACTGACAGGTAAGTGAGAGTGGTGGTAACTTACTTGCCGATGGCTAGTCACTCCGAAGCGGAGTCGGCAGCAGGGAGCGTCGCGGATCGTGCTCGACGCCGCGTACGTCGAGTTCGCCGAGCACGGGCTCGACGGCGCGTCGCACCGAGGTCATCGCCTCCAAGGCAGGCATCTCGCAGCCCTACGTGTTCCGGCTCTTCGGCACGAAGAAGCAGCTCTTCATCGCCGTCGTCAGCGCGGTGCTTCCGTGAGAACGCTCGAGGCGTTCCAGCGCAGGCCGCAGAGGGAAAGCGCGGGGACGATGCCCTGCACGCGATGGGCACGGTACTATCGCGAACAGCTCCTGCAACGACCGATACGCGCTGCGCTCGCAGATGCAGGCGTACGCCGCATGCGGCGATCCGGAGATCGAGACCGTCGTCCGAGACGGCTACGGCGACCTCGTCACGCTACGTCGAGCGGGTCGCCGGCGACCTGCCGCCCGAGGAGATCAGCCGCTTCTTCGCGACCGGGATGCTCCTGAACGTGATCGCGTCGATGGGGCTCGCACGAGCCGAGCGAGCCGTGGGCTGCCGGCTCGCTCGGAGGGCTGCGGAAATGACCGGCCTCTCTTTTTTCACCATTGAAGTAAGTGACTAATCAAGAACAACGGAGGGAGCAGATGAGCACGCGAAGCAACACGATCTGGACGTTCGCGATCACCTCGGTCGCGCTCTTCATGGTCACGCTCGACAACCTCGTCGTGACCACGGCGCTGCCGGTGATCCGCGAGGACCTGCACGCGTCGCTGTCCCAGCTCGAGTGGACGGTCAACGCCTACACGCTGACCTTCGCGGTGCTGCTCCTGACCGGAGCGGCGCTCGGCGACCGGTTCGGCGCGGCGGCTGATGTTCTCGGTCGGGATCGGGATCTTCACGGTCTCGTCTCGCGCGCGGCCGCGCTCGCCCCGAGCGCGACCGCGCTCGACCTCGCACGTGCGGCGCAGGGCGTCGGCGGGGCGATCGTGACGCCGCTGACGCTGACGATCCTCTCAGCGGCCGTGCCACGCGGAACGCCGCGGCCTCGCGCTCGGCGCCTGGGGCGGGATCGGCGGGCTCGCGGTCGCGATCGGACCGCTGGTCGGCGGCGCCGTCGTCGAGGGGCATCTCGTGGCAGTGGATCTTCTGGCTGAACGTGCCGATCGGACTGATCCTCGCGCCGCTCGCGTTCCTGCGGCTGCGCGAGATCGCACGGCCCAGCCGGCCGGCTCGACCTCGTCGGCCTCGGGCTCGCGAGCGCGGGCCTGTTCGGGATCGTGTGGGGCCTCGTCCGCGGCAACTCGGTCGGCTGGGGCGCGCCGAGATCGTCGGCTCGCTCGTCGTCGGCTCGATCGTCCTCGCCGCTCTTCGTGCTCTGGGAGCTCAGCGCACGCGTGCGCCGATGCTGCCGATGCGCTTCTTCCGCAACCGCGCGTTCGCGCTCACGAACGTCGTCGTCGCTCTTCATGTTCTTCGGGATGTTCGGCTCGATCTTCCTGCTCGCGCAGTTCTTCCAGACCGTGCAGGGCTACTCGCCGCTTCAGGCGGGCATCCGGATCCTGCCGTGGACGGCGATGCCGATCTTCATCGCGCCGATCGCCGGAGCGCTCTCGACCGGATCGGCGGCCAGCGGATCGATGGGCGCCGGGCTCGCGCTGCAGGCGATCGGGCTCGGCTGGATCGCGACGGTGTCCACGCCGACCGTCGCCGTACAGCGAGCTCGTCGATCCCGTTCTTCATCTCGGGCATCGGCATGGCGCTCTTCTTCGCGCCGGTCGCCAACGTCGTCCTCAGCGGCCGTGCGGCGCGCAGGAGGAGGGCAGGCGTCGGGCGCCGACGAACGCGATCCGCGAGCTCGGCGGCGTCTTCGGCGTGGCGGTGCTCGCGTCGATCTTCGCGCACTACGGCGGCTACCTCGTCGGGCCAGGACTTCGTCGACGGGCATGCGCCCTGCGGTCTGGGTCGGCGCGGCGGTCGTCGGCGCCGGCGCCGTGGCGGCGTTCCTCGTCCCGTCGCCGGCTCGCTCAGAGGACGAAGTTCCGGAGACGGCACTCGACATCAGCCGCCTAGGAAGGGACGGGGACGAGCGCGATGAAGCCCGGTCCCCGTGTCTCTACGGAGCGCGGAACGTCAGCCAGGCGTCCTGCATGCGCGCGGCCTGGCCGGCCGTGAACTCCGTGTAGCACTGGTCGTACGAGTAGTCCATGTAGTTGTGGATCGGGTCGAGTGCCGGAGCCGGGCACGTGTCCTTCCCCGCAGGGCAGCCCGAGGTCGGGGTCGCCTCGTACGGGCGTGTCGTCGACGTAGTCGCCGCGGCCGTTGCAGCCGCCGGTAGAACGTGTGCTCGAGAGTTCGAGCCAGTGGCCGACCTCGTGCGTCGCCGTCTCGCCCTGGTCGAACTGCCCGCGGTACCTCGTCCGATGCGCCGCGCAGCGACTCCCAGTCGATGACGATGCCGTCCAGGAACGCGTTGCCCCTGCGTGACGACCTTCGGCAGGTACGCCCAGCCGAGGAAGTCGCTCGCGGTCGTCGAGTACATGTTCAGCGTCGTCGGTCGCCGCTGGTGTGCGGGCCGCGCTTCGTCGCCTGCTCGGCGCCGTTGATCTTGCGCGTTGTACCAGTCGGCGTTCGTCCGTCCGGTCGACGCCCGCGAGCGTGAACCTGAAGCCGGTGTCGACGCCGCCCTCGCCGCCGCCGAACGTGTTGTTCAGGACGACGATCTGATGCGTCGATGATCGCCTGCGGACACGTTCCCGTCGTTCCGTCGGGCGTGATCACGTGGACCCCAGACGGGCACCGTCGCCTCGAAGTTCGGGTCGTACGCCGCGTCGCTGGCGCCGGTCTCGAGCGTCTGGTCGAGCGCCGGCTCTCGCGACTCTCCGCCGCGGGCAGTCAGAACCCAGGCGCCGCGAGTGCTGGCTCGAGGCTGCTGAAGCTGCTGACTCGGCCGAGTTGCACTAGCCACGACGCCTGGAGGCTCGGGCCGGCCGCCGTGGCCGTCGAGACCTGGAACGCAGCGATAGCCGCCGCGTCGCCAGAGACGGCGAGCAGCGACAGGCGCCGCGCCAGTTGCTCCCCGTTCATCCCACTCCCCCTCTATCGCTTACGCATACCGGAGCGTACCCGCGCTGAGCGAGATTTCAATATCTGGCCGAGATAGGGTGCGCGCGATGAGGCTTTCGGCGCGGATCGCGACCGCTCGAGCTGGCCGAGACGCTTCGTCATCTCGCGGAGCTGCAGGACACCGCGGACGTCGTCTACGTCGAGCTCGAGCACGACGGCGTCACGGGCTACGGCGAGGCGACGCCGATCGCGCACTACGGACAGTCGGCCGAGTCGGCGCTCGCGTACCTCGAGGCGCAGGCGGACGCCCTGGGCGACGATCCGTGGGCGCTCGAGGAGATCGAGTCGCGTCTCCCTCCGGTACGAGCCTGCGGCGCGCGGCGGCGATCGACGCAGCCTGCACGACCTCCAGGGCAAGCTCACCGGCCTGGCCGGTGTGGCGGCTCCTCGGCCTGCGCCGGGCCGGGCCGCCGACCTCGTGGACGATCTGGCTCGGCGACCCGGACGACATGGCCAGGCGGACCGAGGCGCCGTGGCGGGCGGGTTCAAGCGGCTGAAGCTGAAGCTCGGCGGGCGGCGACGGGCTCGACGTCGAGCGCGTGCGCGCGGTGCGCGGGCGTCACGCGACGCTGCCGCTGCATGGTCGACGTGAACGAGTGCTGGTCGCTCGACGAGGCGCTCGAGGCGCTGGCCGCAGCTCGACGAGCTCGGCGTCGAGTACTGCGAGCAGCCGCTGCCCGCCGGCGACCCGGACGGCCCGGAGCTGAAGGCGACGCTCGCCGCGTCCCGATCTTCGTCGACGAGGACTGCCACACGCCCGCCGACGTCGCCGGCGTGCGCGGAGCGGGCGCACGGCGTCAACATCAAGCTCGCGAAGTCGGGCGGGATCCGCGAGGCCGTCCGGATGGCACACGCCGCGCGGCGCGCTCGGGCTCGGCGTGATGCTCGGCTGCATGATCGAGTCGGGCCTCGGCGATCGCGGCCGGCGCGCAGATCGCGAGCCTCTGCGACCACGTCGACCTCGACGGCAACCTGCTGCTCGCGCCACGACCCGTGGCCGGGCGTCGAGCTCGCCGACGGCGTCCAGCTTCCTTCCGAGAGCCCGGGGCTCGGTGTCAGCGAAGCGGTACCTGATCCTCGCTGAGGGCCAGTCGGGCGATCCGCACTACGGGAAGACGATGCGCGGCGTCGTCGCGCTACGCGCCGGACCCGACGGTCGCGATCCTCGACTCGAGCGGCGCGGGCGAGAGCCACGAGGGGATCCCGGTCGTCGGCACGGTCGCCGACGCGCTGCCGTTCGAGCCGACGACGGCGCTCGTCGGGGTCGCGACCGCAGGGCGGACGCTTCCCGCCGGCCTGGCGCGAGCTCCTGACGGCACTCGATCGCAGCCGGGCTCGACGTCGAGAGCGGGCTGCACGAGTTCATCTCCGACGATGCCGAGCTCGTCGAGCTGGCGCAGCGCGCCACGGCGTCGAGCTGCGCGACCTGCGCAAGCCGCCGGCCGGACCTCAACGTCCCGACCGGCGAGAACCTCGAGCTCGCGGCCAAGATCGTGCCTCACCGTCGGCTCCGACTGCGCGATCGGGAAGAAGACGGTCGCGATCGAGCTCGACCGCGAGGCGCAGCGGCGCGGCCTGAAGTCGCAGTTCGTCCCGACGGGCCAGACGGGCATCGCGATCGCGGGCTGGGGCATCGCGGTCGACGCGGTCGTCGCCGACTTCATCGCCGGCGCCGCCGAGCGGCTCGTCGTCGAAGGCGCCGCGCGTGGGGAGAGCTGCTCTTCGTCGAGGGCCAGGGCTCGCTCTCGCATCCGGCGTACTCCGGCGTCACGCTCGGGCTCATGCACGGATCGGCGCCGCACGCGTACGTGCTCTGCCACGTGGCCGGCGCGACGGAGATCGAGGGCTACCCGGCTACCCGCTGCCGCCGCTCCGCGAGATCGTCGAGCTGCACGAGCGCGCATCGCTTCCCGTCGCGTCCGGCCGGGTCGCGGCGATCGCGCTCAACACGCGCGATCTCGGCGACGACGAAGCGCGCGCCGCAGCTCGCGACGTCGAGGAGGAAACCGGTCTGCCGACCGACGATCCGGTCCGGTTCGGAGCGCAGAAGGTTCTCGACGCCGTCCTGAGCCGTTCTGCAATCCTGATGAAGGGTCTGATGCGGAACGGATTGCCAGCGGCCGCGAGGCTGATGCTTGCATGCGCGCTCGGCGCGCGCTGTTCCTCGGCACCCGCCGCAGCGGCCGACATCCGCGTGGGCGTCGCCGACGACCATCCGAGGAGGCTCACCGGAGGTCGCGGCCCGCTTCTACGACGCGATGAAGGACGTCGGACTGACCGAGAACCGGATCACGCTGCTCTGGGACTCGGCGCACCCGACGACGATCGACGGCCGGGACAACCTCACCGCAGCGATCCATGACGCGCAGGCCGACGGCGTCCGCATCACGCTCGACATCTATCCGACGCGCGCCAAGGCGCTGACGGAGTCGCCCGTCGCCCCGGAAAGTTCGCCGCCTTCGCGGCGCCTCGTCGCGCGGACGTTCCCGACCGGTCAAGGACTTCATCATCGGCAACGAGCCGAACAAGTCGCGCTTCTGGCAGCCGCAGTTCAGCCGGAACGGCACGCGCGCCGCCTGCTCGGGGTACGAGCCCGTGCTCGCAGCGTCCTACGACGCGCTGAAGTCGGTCGACCGCTCGATCACCGTGGTCGGCGTCGGTCTCGGCCCGCGCGGCACGGACAACCCGCTCGCGCCCGGGGAACCTCTCGATCTCCCCGGTCCGCTGCCTCGCCGACGTCGGGGCGCGCCTACCGCGCGCAGCAAGCGGACGAAGCCGATCATGGACGCGCTCAGCTACCACCCGTATCCGAACGCGTCCACGGACAAGATCGACACCGGCTACGCGTGGCCGAACGCGGGGATCCCGGACCTCGCGCGCATCAAGCAGGCCGCCTGGGGACGCGTTCCACGGCACCGGGCAGCCGACGTTCCAGGAGGCCGGCATGCCGAACGGGCCGGCGCGCACGCTCAAGCTGCGGCTGAACGAGGTCGAGCTGGCAGGTCTCGATTCCGCCGGCGAACCGCGCCGCGTACTTCGGCAAGGAGAGCGTCGTCACGACCGACGAGGGGACGCAGGCGGCGATCTACGGGAACCTGATCCCGCTGCTGGCCTGCGACCCGTCCGTCGAGTCGGTGCTCTTCTTCAACCTCGTCGACGAGGCGAACCTCGACCGCTGGCAGTCGGGGCTCGATGCGCGCGGACTGGACCCGGCGTCCTTCGTACGGGATCGTCAAGGGCGCGATCGCCGCCGGCCAGACGCGCTGCGCGGGCAGGGGGTCGCCTGGCGGCACGACTACCGGCCCGTCGGCGTCCATCTCAGCTTCCTGGGCGGCTCGCGCCGTCGCTCCGATCGGAACAAGTTCTGGAGCTTCGTGGCCGGCTCCGAGGAGGGCACGCGCTACACCGCCGGCCTCTACCGCGTCCGGCGAGCCAGGGAGGGGTGGCGCCGACGCTCCGGGCGCTGATCTCGCGGTCGCTGCGGACGGTTCGCATGCGCGGGCGCGGTGCTCAGGTCGCGCGGGAAGCTCGTCGGCGGCTGGGACAAGGTGATCCAGTTCCCGCCCGAAGCGGCTGCAAGCCCGGGTACTACGTCGTACGGCGCAACGGTCGTGGCCGAGATGAACGCTGCGCGGAAGGCGACGTACGTCGGCCTACCGTTCGCGGTCGGCGACCCGAGACGCTGACTTGACACGAACACGTGTTCGCTCTACCATGGCGAACACATGTTCGGTCGTGATCGTCCTCATCGTCCTCGTAGCCACGTTCCTCGGGCTGGAGCCTCCTGACGCGCTCCGTCGACGGGGCCGGCCGCGCGCAGGTCTACGTCGTGCAGCCCGGGAGACACGCTCTGGTCCGATCGCTTCGGCGCGCTTACGCGGGCGATCCGCGCGAGGGCGTCTGGAAGCTCCAGGACCGGAACCACCTTGCGGGGACGACGATCAGTCCCGGACAGCGGCTGACGCTGCCCTGATCCGCGTCGTCGGGGCTGGTTAACTTGCGCTTGTGGATCTCGATCTCGTCTTCCTCGGCACCTCCGGCTCGATGCCGACCGCGCAGCGCGCCGCCGGCCGCGCTGCTCGTGCGCCGTGGCGGCGAACGGCTGCTCTTCGACTGCGCCGAGGGCACGCAGCGGCCAGCTGCTTGCGGTCGAACGTCGGGCTGATCGACCTGCGCGAGGTCTTCCTGACCCACTACCACGCCGACCACTACCTCGGGCTGCCCGGGATGCTGAAGACGTTCGCGCTCCGCGGCCGCGACGTGCCGATCACGATCTACGGCCCGCCGGGCCTCGTCGACCTCTTCGGCGTCGCTGCGGCGGATCTTCGGCACGGCTCACGCTACACCGTACGAGCTCGAGGAGCTGCGTCCGGGCGACGACGCTCGATCCGCGACGACTACCGCCTGGTGACGTTCGCCGTCGCGCACGGCGTCTCGGCGGTCGGCTACGCGCTCGTCGAGGATGCGCGGCCGGGACGCTTCGACGTCGAGACCGCCGACGCGCTCGGCGTGCCGCTCGGGCCGGAGCGTGGCGCTCTGCAGCGCGGCGAGTCGGTCACGCTCGCGGACGGCACGACGATCACGCCCGGACAGGTGCTCGGCCCGGCTCGGCCCGGGCGCAAGGTCGTGATCGCCGGGGACACGGCGCCGTCGAGTCGGTCATCGAGGCCGCGCGGGGCGCCGACGCTGCTCGTCCACGAGGCGACCTTCCTGCGAGGACGAGCGCGAGCGCGCCGCAGGAGACGCAGCACTCGACGGCGCGTCGAGGCGGCGCAGCGTCGCGCGCGCTGCCGAGCGTCGAGCTGCTCGCGCTCACGCACCTCTCGAACGCGCTACTTCGGGCGCCGACGTCGTCGCGCGAGGCGCGCGACGATCTTCCCCGAGACGGTCGTGCCCAGGGACTTCGATATCGATCGACGTCCGCTTCGCGGAGCGCGGCGGGCCGCAGCTCGAGAAGGGCGGCGCGCTCACCCGGCGAGGCGAGAGGGAAGCCGTGTCGTCTGGCGAGGAGAACACAGGAATGACGGAATGGTTCAGGTGGCGATGGCCGGGCGACGTGACCGAGGGCGGAGGAGCTGCAGACGATCCTGCGCTCGGCCGGGATCGACTCCGAGCTCGAGTTCGCGGTCGAGCACGATCCGCTCGGGAGCGAGGACGCCCGCAGAAGGTGCTGGTGCCCAGGAGTCGCTCGAGGCCGCGCAGCACGCGATCGAGGCTCTCACCGAGCCGGAGGAAATCGTCGACGAGGCCTGATTTCGGCTGGGTGGCGCGGAGCTACGACGCGCTCCGGCCCGCCGACGCGAACTGGTGGGAGGTCTTCGAGCTGCTCGTCCGCGAGGGGCGACCTCGCCGGCGCCGACGTGCTCGTCGACATCGGCTGCGGCACGGGCCGGGCCGCGGAGGCGCTGGTCGAGCGCGGGTCGCGCGTCTGGGGCGTCGGAGCCGGAGCCGGAGATGGCCGCGCTCGCACGCGAGAGCGCGTGAGCACGGTCAAGGTCGCGCCCGCCGAGCGGCTGCCGTTCAAGGACGGCTGGTTCGAGCGGGCGCTGATGTGGCTCGTCGTGCACCTCGTCGACCGTCCCCGGCGTTCGGCGAGGCCGGCGCGCGTGCTCGCGGCCGGACGGGCGCCTCGCGATCGGCACCTTCCATCCGCTCCACTTCGAGCGCTACTGGCTGAAGGAGTTCTTCCCGTCGCTCGAGGCGATCGACAAGGCGCGGTTCCCGACGCCCGCGGGGCTCGACGTCGGAGCTGAGCGCGGCCGGCTTCCAGCGGGTCGAGCAGCACCGGCTCGACGCAAACGCGCAAGTCGGTCGAGCGCGGCGACGGCGATCTGGAGCGTGTGCGCGGCCGGTTCATCTCACTCGCTGCAGCTGCTCGGACGAGCGCCGAGCTCGAAGCAGGCCTGGCGCGGCATGGAGTCACGAGCTACCCGGAGCGCAACGAGTACGCGCTCGAGTGGCTCCGTCGCGCCCGAGATCCTGCCAGTGATGCTAAGGCTCTGAGGGCGCTCCGAACCAGTCGACGCATCCGCTCGAGACGGTCGACGCGCCGGTCGGGGCGCCCGGCCGCCAGCATCAGGTGCGACTCCTCGAGGGTAGCGCACCATCTCGACCGTCCGGCCGAGGCGCCGCATCATCGTGAACGCGATCTCCGTCTGGCCGGCCGGGCACCTGAGGTCGCCCTCCGCCTGGAGCAGGAGGAGCGGCGCCGTGTTCCGGTGCAGCTGCGGCGCCCGGAGAGCGGTCGAGCATGCGGGCGAAGTCGTCCCACGGGCTCTTCGACACCGCCGACGTGCTGGGCGATCGTGAACCCGTAGTCGGACTCGCCGTAGAACGAGAAGAGGTCGAGGACGGGGTTCTCGCTGACGCGCCGCGAACCGGCCCGGATGGTGTCCGAGCAACCAGTTCGTCATGTAACCGCCGTACGAGGCCCGAGCAGGCCGACGTGATCCGCGCGTCGCGAGCTTCTGGCGGAGCGCCCAGTCGACGAGTCGCATGAGATCGGAGTCGTCGGCCTCGCCCCAGTTGCCCTCGATCGCCTTCGCCGAACGCCTCGCCGTAGCCCTGCGGAGCCCCGCGGGTTGCCGTAGAGCACGGTGAAGCCCGGCGTCGGCGAGCGCGACCATCTCCAGCCACGGCGCCGGCCCGTGGGCGCAATGCGGTCCGCCGTGGATCTGAGGACGAGACCCTTGCTGCGCCGGCCGCGAGGCCGCACGACCCAGGCGTCGATGTCGTGCCCGTCGCGGTGACGTACGGCGTGGCGCTCAGGATCGCGGCCGATACGGGCCGAACCAGCTGCCGCCGTTGCGCGACAGCCTCCGCAGGTCGCCGTCCTCGACCGCGTAGACGTCACACGCGCCGCCGTCGACGCTTGCGATCGTCGCGAGCCGGCCGCCTCCGGCCGCGAGCCACGTGCAGATCGCGTCGTCGCGCTCGACCGAGTCGCTCGACCGAGCCGTCGAGGCCGAAGCGGTAGGGGACGCAGGTAGCCGCGGTCGGTGACGGGGACGACGACGTTCTCGTCGTCGAGCCAGATCACGGGCACGGGCGCCAGCGCGCCGAAGTCGAGCAGATCGCCGATGACGATGAAGAAGAACGTGCGGTCGAGCTCTTCGCCGAGCCGCCGCGTGCTGCGGCCCGCGCGCACCCAGAGACCGAGGTTCGTCGACCCTGAGAAGGACGGGTCGTCGAGCCCGACGCATGCCCGAGCTTGCCACTCGGCGAGAACGCGGCGCCGGCGATCTCGCCTCGAAGCTCGGCGTGCTTGGTCGCGCGACCGCCGGAGCCCGTATCGACCACGCTCTGCGGTTGCTCGATCATGCCCGCCTCGGGCCTCGGGTCGGCCAGGTACCCGATTCGCTCTCCGTCCGGGCTCCAGAAGGCCTGCACGACCTCGAATCCCGGATCCGTCAGTCGCTGCGGCCGGCCGCCGCGGGCGGGAACGACCCAGAGGCTCGTGAACTGGTCGCGGAGGCCGGCGCCGTCGAGGCGCCAGTTCAGATCGCTGATCCGCCGCGCCGTCGGCTGCTCCTGATCGCCGACGCGGAACCGCTCCTTCGCCGCTCTGCGCCAGGACGGCGACGCTCGACCATCCGGCGACCACTCGGCGGCGCCTGCCTGCCCGGCGAACTCGGTCGAGCTGCCGCGGCTCGCCACCCGCGAGCGGCAGGAGCCACGGCTGCGACTTCCCGGAGCGGCCCGACATGAACACGAGCGTCTTCCCGTCCGGCGAGAAGCGCGGACGCGAGTCGCTGTCGCCGGTCGTGATCCGCTCGGCCCGGCCGCCGCTCATGGGCACGCGCCAGAGCCGGCGTCTTGTACGCGCCGTCCTCGATCGTGCGCCGCCCGTAGACGACCGACGAGCCGTCCGGCGCCACGGCGAGGTGAGTCAGAAACGTCTCGCGAAGAACGTCCTTCGGAGTGAACCGCCGCACCGCCATCGCGCAATCATGGCCTAGAAGCGGTCGTTGCGAGGTTCGATCGCGACCGACCGGTCAGTTCAGACGGACGCACGGGCAAACGCCCGTCCGTCCTCAGGTCGGCACCGCAAGCGGCGCCTCCGTCGGATCCCCCCGCTACAGTGCCGGTCGACCCCGAACCCCTTTAACTCGGTCAGAGAGGCCGGAAAGGAGTCCGATGCACACGCACGCCTGCGCCTGAACACCTGGAAGGTCGAACCGTTGAGCCAGGCGGGCGTCTCCTCCGAAGAAGGTCCTGCTCGGACGGCGAGGCGATCCAGCGCAGCCTCACGCGCATCGCGCACGAGATCGTCGAGGCGAACACCGATCTCGAGCGACGTCGCGCTCGTCGGCATCCACACGCGCGGCGTCCCGCTCGCCCAGCGGCTGCGCCGCCTGATCGCCGAGCTGAGCGGGCCGCGAGCGTCGAAGCTCGGCTCCGTCGACATCACCTTCTACCGCGACGACGTCCGCGTGCGCGGCGGCGAGGCGCCGCATCCACCCGCAGCCGGTCGTGCGCGACGACGAAGCTCGACTTCCCGCTCGAGGGGATGACGTGCGTGCTCGTCGACGACGTCCTCTACACGGGCCGCACGATCCGCGCCGCGATCGAGGCGCTGTTCGACTACGGCCGCCCGCGCGCGTCCAGCTCGCCTGCCTCGCCGACCGCGGCCACCGCGAGCTTCCGATCCGTCCCGACTACATCGGCAAGAACCTGCCGACGGCGCGCGAGCGAGCGCGTCCAGGTGCAGCTCGTCGAGGTCGACGAGGTCGACCAGCGTCCTGCTGATCCCAGCCCAGAGGAGGAGCGCATGGGTGATCATCCACGTCATGCGGGACGACCTGCGCCCGCCGAATCCGCCGCCGACGGCGGCACCTGATCTCGATCGGCGACCTGACGCCGCGACGACGTCGAGCGCCTGCTCGGCACCGCCCGCACGTTCGAGCGCTCGCTCGACCGCGAGATGAAGAAGCTGCCGACGCTGCGCGGGCCGGCTCGTCGATCAACGTCTTCTACGAGTCCTCGACGCGCACGTCGTCGAGCTTCGAGCTCGCGGCGAAGCGGCTCTCGGCGGACACGATGTCGATCAAGGCGTCCGGCTCGTCGGTCGACAAGGGCGAGTCGCTGAAGGACACGGCGATCACGCTCGGCGCCTACGACCCGGACGTGATCGTGATCCGCCACCCGCAGATCGGCGCGCCGCAGCTCGTCGCGCGCGTCACCGAGGCGCGCGATCGTCAACGCGGGCGACGGCAAGCACCAGCACCCGACGCAGGCGCTGCTCGACCTGTACACGATCCAGGAGCAGTTCGGCCGCATCGAGGGCCTGCACGTGGCGATCGTCGGCGACGTCCTCCACTCGCGGGTCGCGCGCTCGAACATCCAGGCGCTCGTCGCTGCTCGGGCGCGCGCGTGACGCTCGTCGGGCCGCCGCCGCTGCTCCCGCGCGGGATCGAGGAGATGGGCTGCGAGGCGACGACGGACATCGACGCGATCGGCGCCGCGGACATCGTCTACGTCCTGCGCATGCAGAAAGAGCGGATGCTCGAGGGCGCGAACTACGTGCCCAGCCTGCGCGAGTACACCGCCCGCTGGGGCGTCACTCCCGAGCGGCTGCGGCCGGGCCAGAAGGTCATGCACCCGGGGCCGATGAACCGCGGGGTCGAGATCGACCCGCTGGTCGCCGACGCGGCCGACGCGCTGATCGAGACCGCAGGTGCGCGCGGGCTCGTCGTGCGGATGGCCGTCCTCTACGACCTGCTCACGACCGGGCCCGAAGCCGGTCGAGGCCGAAGTCCCGATGGGGGTGGCGTGATGCTCTTCGTCAAGGACGCGCCGAAGGAGAACCTGATCGTCCGCGGCGCGCGCGTGCTCGATCCCGTCGAGGGGCTCGACGCGCAGGTCGACGTCGAGGTCGACGACGGCGTGATCGCGGAGCTCGGCTCGAACCTCGCCGCAGAACTCGCACAAGGTGATCGACGGCACCGGCCTCGTGCTCGCGCCGGCGTTCGTCGACCCGCACGTCCACCTCCGCACCCCCGGCCGCGAGGACGAGGAGACGATCGCGACGGGCACGCCGGCCGCGGCCGCGCAGGCGGCTACTGCGCGATCCTCGCGATGCCGAACACCGAGCCGGTCGTCGACTCGGCCGCGGTGCTCGGGCGCGCTCGTCGAGCAGGCACGCGCCGAGGCCGAGGTGCAGGTCGGCTTCCTGGCCGCGATCTCGAAGGGCCAGGACGGGCTCCGAGCTGACCGAGATGGGCGAGCTCGCCGACCAGGGCGCGGTCGGGTTCACCGACGACGGTCGTCCCGTGGTCGCGACGGCGCTCATGTGGCGCGCGCTCCAGTACGCGTCGATCACCGGACCGGCCGATCGCGGTGCACTGCGAGGAGCCGACGCTCTCGCGCGGCGGTCACATGCACGAGGGCGTCGTCTCGGCGGAGCTCGGGATCGGCGGCTGGCCCTCGATCGCCGAGAGCGTGATGGTCGAGCGCGACCTCGCCCTGGCCGCTCTACGAGAGCCGGATCGCTCCACCTGATGCACCTCTCGGCGCGCGCGTCGGTCGAGGCGCTCAGACGGGCGCACGCGGCCGGAGTCCGGCGACCGGCCGAGGTGACGCCGCACCACCTCGTGCTCACCGACGAGGCTGTCCGCACGCTCGACCCGAACGTGAAGATGAACCCGCCGCTCGGGGCCGAGGAGACCGGAAGGCGCTCGTCGAGGCGCTCCGCGACGGGACGATCTCCTGCGTCGCCACCGACCACGCGCCGCACGCGCGCCACGAGAAGGAGGTGCCGTTCGAGGCGGCGCCGTTCGGGGTGACGGGACTCGAGACGGCGTTCTCGGCGCTCTACACGCACCTCGTCGAGCCGGGGCTGATCTCGCTGGAGACGCTGCTCGAGCGGATGTCCGCCGGCCCGGCGCGCGCGTACGGGCTCGAGGCCCCGAAGATCGCGGTCGGCGCGCCCGCGAACGCCGTTCTGCTCGACACGCAGGCGAGCTGGCAGGTGGCCGAGGACGCGTTCAAGAGCCGCTCGAAGAACTCCTGGCTGATCGGCGAGAAGCTGCGCGGCCGGGTGCGCGCGACGATCGCGGCCGGACGGCTGGTGCACGAGTCATGAACGGCTTCCTGCTGCTCGAGGACGGGACGGTCTTCCGCGGCGAGTCCGTCGGCGCCGAGGAGCTATGCGTTCGGCGAAGCGGTCTTCACGACCGCGATGACCGGCTACCAGGAGGTCGTCACCGACCCGAGCTACGCGGACCAGATCGTGTGCTTCACCGGCGGCGATGGTCGGGAACTACGGCGTCGCGTCGACAGCGCTCCGAGTCGGGGCGCGCCCATGCCCGAGCTGTGGTCATGCGCGAGGCGCGCGGCCCGGCCTGACCGACTGGCTGCACGACCAGGGGGTCGTCGCGCTGACCGGGATCGACACGCGCTCGCTCGTCGCTCCACCTGCGCGCAGGCGGGCGCGATGCGGGCGATGGCGATGGGCGGCGAGGCGTCGGTCGACGAGGCGCTGAACGCCGTTCGCGCGCAGCCGGAGATGGCCGGCCGTGCGCTCGCGGCCGAAGGTCTCGACGCGCGACCCGTTCGTCTTCTCGGACGCGGGCTGGTCACGGATCGCGGTCGTCGACTACGGCTGCAAGCGCTCGATCCTGCAACCGGCTCGCCGTGGTCGGGCGCCGCGGTCACGGTCTACCCGCACGACGTGGACGCGGACGAGCTCGTCGACTACGACGGCGTCCTGCTCTCGAACGGCCCCGGCGACCCGGAGCCGCTCGACCGACGAGCAGGCGACCGATCCGCAAGCTTGATCGGGCGCGTCCCGATCCTCGGATCTGCCTCGGCCACCAGCTGCTCGCGCTCGCGACCGGTCGCAAGACGTACAAGCTCCCGTTCGGCCACCGCGGCGCGAAACCACCCGGTGCTCGAGCGCGCGACGAACGGCGTTCTCGTCACGTCGCAGAACCACGGCTTCGCGGTCGCGCCGACCCAGTCGCGCGAGGAGACGCACATCTCGCTCTACGACGGCACCGTCGAGGGCCTGCGAGCTGCGCAGCGAGCGGGCGCGCTCGGTGCAGTTCCACCCGGAGGCCGGCCCCGGGCCGCACGACGCGCTGGGGATCCTCGAGTCGTGGGTCGAGGAGGTGAGCGGCCTTGCCAAGGCGGCGTGACATCGAGTCGATCTGCCTGATCGGCTCGGGGCCGATCGTGATCGGGCAGGCGTGTGAGTTCGACTACGCGGGCTGCCAGGCGCTGAAGGTGCTCCGCGAGGACGGCTTCAGGACGATCGTCGTCAACTCGAACCCGGCGACGATCATGACCGACCCCGGGTTCGCCGACCGCACGTACCTGGAGCCTTTGATGCTCGAGGGCGTCGCGGGCGTGCTCGAGCGCGAGCGCCCCGACGCGCTGCTGCCGACCATGGGCGGCCAGACCGCGTTGAACCTCGCCATCGCACTCGCAGAGGAGGGGATCCTCGAAGACCTCGGGGTCGCGCTGATCGGTGCTCCGGTCGACGTCATCCGGCGCGCGGAGGACCGTGAGCTCTTCCGCGAGACGGTGCGGGCGGTCGGGCCAGCAGGTGCCCGGCGTCGAAATAGTCACGTCCCCGGACCAGGTCCCGGGACATGTCTCGTTTCCGGTCATCCTGCGTCCCGCATTCACGCTCGGCGGGCACGGCGGCGGCACGGCACGGACTCCCGAGGAGCTCGAGCGCCTGCCTGGAGCGCGGGCTCGCTGAGAGCCCGGTCGGCCAGGTGCTCGTCGAGGAGTCGCTGCTCGGCTGGGACGAGTTCGAGCTCGAGCTGATGCGCGACCGCGCGGACAACGCGGTCGTCGTCTGCTCGATCGAGAACATCGACCCGATGGGCGTGCACACGGGCGACTCGGTGACGGTCGCGCCGCAGATGACGCTGCTCCGACGAGGCGTACCAGGAGCTGCGCGACGCGGCGATCGCGGTCATCCGGGCGGTCGGCGTCGACTGCGGCGGCTCGAACATCCAGTTCGCACGCGAGCGCGAGACCGGCGAGCTGCGCGTGATCGAGATGAACCCGCGCGTGTCGCGCTCGTCGCGCGCTGGCGTCGAAGGCGACCGGCTACCCGATCGCGAAGGTCGCCGCGAAGCTCGCCGTCGGCTACACGCTCGACGAGATCCCGAACGACCTGACCGGCACGACACCCGCGAGCTTCGAGCCGACGCTCGACTACGTCGTCGTCAAGTTCCCGCGCTTCGCGTTCGAGAAGTTCCCGGGCGCGGACACGACGCTCGGCACGCAGATGAAGTCGGTCGGCGAGGCGATGGGGATCGGGCGCACTTTCGGCGAGGCGTTCCTGAAGGCGCGCCGCTCGCGCGAGCTCGACGGCGCTCGACGCGCTGGGACTCTGCCCGAGGGCGCGCATCCGTGGTTCCGGGCCGAGCTGGAGCGGCTCGAGGCGCCGGTCGAGCATCTGACGATCTCGTGCGCCGACGACTGGATCCGCCTCAAGCGCCTCGGGCTCTCGGACGCGGCGATCGCGGCCGGTTGCGGAGCGACCGAGGAGCTGGCGCCGGGCGAAGCGGCGCGCCTGCGGGCGTCCGGCCCGCGTACCGGCGCGTCGACTCGTGCGCGGCCGAGGTCGAGGCGAGCTCGAACTACTTCTACTCCACGTGGGGTGAGGCGGACGAGGCGCCGGCCGGACGGGCTCGAAGCCGCGCGTCGTGATCCTCGGCTCGGGCCCGAACCGGATCGGCCAGGGGATCGAGTTCGACTACTGCTGCGTCCACGCGGCGCAGGCGTTCCGCGCGCTCGGCTACGAGGCCGTGATGGTCAACTGCAACCCGGAGACGGTCTCGACCGACTACGACACGTCGGACCGCCTCTACTTCGAGCCGCTCGGCGCCGAGGAGGTGCTCGAGATCTGCGCCCGCGAGCTCCCCGACGGCGTCGTCATCCAGTTCGGGGTCAGACCCCGCTAAAACTTGCGCGCGAAATCGAAACAGAAGGCTGGCGGATCCTCGGGACGCCGTTCGAGGCGGTCGATCTCGCCGAGGATCGCGAGCGGTTCGGCGGCGCTCTGCGAGGAGCTCGAGATCGACGTCCCGTCGTGGTCGATGGCCGAAGGCGGCGGCCGAGGCGGCCTACGTCGCGGAGGCGATCGGCTACCCGGTGCTCGTCCGGCCCTCGTACGTGCTCGGCGGCGCGGAACATGCAGGTCTGCTACGACGCCGAGTCGGTGGCGGCGGCCGCCGAGATCGGCGGGCGCGTGCTGATCGACCGCTTCCTCGAGGGCGCGATCGAGATCGACGTCGACGCGCTCTGCGACGGGCGCGAAACCTTCGTCGCCGCGGTCATGGAGCACGTCGAGGAGGCCGGCGTGCATTCGGGCGACTCGTCCTGCGTGCTGCCGGCGCCGTCGCTCGACGCCAAGACGCTCGCCCGGATCGAGGAGACCGTCGGAGAAGCTCGCGCCGGCGCTCGGAGTCGTCGGCCTCGTCAACGTCCAGCTCGCGGTCCAGGACGGCGACGTGCTTCGTGCTCGAGGCGAACCCGCGGGCGTCGAGAACCGTCCCCTTCGCGAGCAAGGCGATCGGGCTGAACCTCGTCGAGGCCGCCTGCCAGCTCGCCGCGGGCACTCGACCTGTCCGAGCTCGACCTGTCCCGGGATCAGACCCTGCGAAGGCAGCGGGACAGTTCAGTGTCAAGGCGGCCGTGCTTCCGTTCGCGCGCTTCCCGGGCGCCGACCCGGTGCTCGGGCCCGAGATGCGCTCGACCGGCGAGGTGATGGCGAGCGCAGCCGATCTCCCGACGGCACCTGGCCAAGGCCGAACGCGCCGCCGGACGGCCGCTGCCGATGGAGGGGACCGCCTTCCTCTCGGTGCGCGACGCCGACAAGCCGGCGCTCGTCGAGGTCGCCGACTCGCTGTCGAAGCTCGGGTTCCGCCTCGTCGCAACCGCGGGCACGGCGAGACGCGCTGGCGAACGCGCGGATCGCGCGTCGAGCACGTCCGCAAGGTGACCGAGCCGGGGAGGGGCGACCGTGGTCGACCTCGTCCGCCGCGGCCACTGCGACCTCGTCATCAACACGCCACTCGGCGGCCCGGGTGCGCGCTCGGACGGCTATCTGATCCGCGAGGCCGCGCTCGCCGCCCGCGTGCCCGTGCATCACGACGATGGCCGGCGCGAGGGCAGCAGTGCGCGCGATCGCCGACGCCCAGGGCGACCTCGCCGTCTCGCTGCAGGAGCGAATCAGTGCGCAGAAGAGAAGCGGCTTAGAGTCGTCGCCAACGAGGCGGTCGGCCCCTACTCGCTGATCCGAGTCGAGCGAGGCGGGCTCGAGCCGGGCATTCCAGGCCAGTTCTTCATGCTCGAGGCGCCTGGACGGCTCGCTGCCGCGCCCGATGAGCCTCTGCCAGGCGCCGCCGGGCGAGCTGAGCTTCCTGCTCGAGGCGATCGGGCCTGGAACCCGCGCGCTGGCCGCGGTCGAACCCGGCGACGAGCTCCACGTCTTCGGCCCGCTCGGCAACGGCTACCGGCTCGACGTCGAGAAGCCGCCTCCTCGTCGGCGGCGGCATCGGGGTCGCGCCGTTCCCGTACCTCTCGGAACAGCTCGGCAGCCCGCCTGCGATCCTCGGCTTCCGCAGCGACTGGCACGCCGAGGCCGCCGCGCTCGTCCCGAACGCCGAGGTCGTCGTCGAGCCGACGCTCGTCACCGAGCTCCTAACCGACCTAGTAACAGACTGTTACAAGGTCTTCGCGTGCGGGCCCGAGCCGATGCTCGAGGCGGTTCGCGAGCTCGCGCCGGACGCGCAGCTCGCCTGGGAGGCGCCCATGGCCTGCGGCTACGGCGCGTGCTACGGCTGCTCGGTCGAGATCGACGGCGTGCTGCAGCGGCTCTGCGTCGCCGGGCCCGGTCCTGGAGGCCGCGTGATCCTGAACGCCTCCGGCTGCCTGGACGCGCTCGAGGCGCCGGAAGTCGCCCGCGCACTCGACGTCTTCGTGACGAAGACCGTCACGCCGCAGCCGCGCGAGGGCAACCGCCCCGGTCCGGATCGCCGAGACCGAGGCGGGCATGCTCAACTCGATCGGGCTCGAGAACCCCGGGCATCGACGGCCTGCTCGAGGACAAGCTTCCGCGCCTGGCCGAGCTCGGAGTCCCGCTCTGGGTGTCCGTCGGCGGCTTCGCGGCGAACGACTACGCCGCAACTCTGCGCCGCGCTCGACGACCGCCGGGAAGTGACGGCGATCGAGCTCAACCTGTCCTGCCCGAACGTCGAGGAAGCGCCCGAGAGCGCGGCCGAGCTCGTCGCCGCGGCGCGTCCGCAGACCGGAAAGCCTCTCTACGCGAAGCTCTCGCCGGCCGCGACCGACCTCCCGGAGACCGCCCGCGCGGTCCAGAACGCAGGCGCCGACGGCCTCTCGCTCGTGAACACGATCCGCGGCCTCGCGCTCGACGACCAAGACGCTCCAGCCCGGCCTCGGGCACGAGCTCGGAGGCTACTCCGGACCGGCCCTGAAGCCGATCGCGCTCGCCGCCGTCTACCAGTGCTACCGCGCGACGGGACTGCCGATCGTGGGCATGGGCGGGATCGCAACCGGCCGCGACGCGCTCGACTTTCTCGCCGCCGGAGCGAGCTCGATCGCGCTCGGAACGGTCCTGTTCGCCGACCCGGAAGCACCCGGCCGAGTGCGCCGCGAGCTGGCGGACGAGCTAGCTGCACGCGGGCTCTCGAGGCCGAAGACGCGACCGGCCTCGCACACGGCGTGAGACCCGCCTCTGTTGCCTGATCGGACAATCGACGAGTTTTGCGGGCAAAACACACTGTTTGCACGCGTACTCACGCGCCCACTAGTATCACCGCGCCGTGGCGGCAACCGAAGACTCAGGCGAAGGCCCCGCCAGGTCTCGCGACCAGCGCATGGACGCTCTCAAGCGCGCGAACGACATCCGGGTCAAGCGAGCACAGCTGAAGAAGCTGACCTGAAAGTGGGGCGCGCCCGGATCGACAAGATCCTCATCAACCCACCCGAGTACGTCGCGACCGCCAAGGTGTTCGACATGCTGATGGCCGTGCCCAAGTTCGGGCGGGTGAAGGCAGCGCGATTCCTGAACCAGGCCCGCATCAGCCAGTCGAAGACGGTCGGTGGCCTCTCCGACCGCCAGCGGACTGAGCTCATTGGGCTCTTCCACAAGTAGAAGCGGCAAGACCCCGGTCTTCGTCGTCACCGGGACCTCGGGTGCCGGCAAAGGCACGCTCGAAAAGGCGCTGCTGACGCAGATGCCGGACCTCGAGCTCGCGGTCTCCGCGACGACGCGCGCGAGTCGCCGCGAGGGCGAGGAGAACGGCCGCGAGTACTGGTTCATCTCGGCCGAGGACTTCGCGGAGAAGGTCGCCGCCGGGGACTTCCTCGAGTACGTCGACGTTCCGTGGGGCAGCGCTCGCGGGACGCTCCGCTCCGAGATCGACCGCATCCAGACCGAGGGCAGGATCCCGCTCCTCGACCTCGAGCCCGCAGGGCGCGCTCGAGGTGAAGCGGAGCGTTCCCGGAGCGGTCACGATCTTCGTCGAGGCGCCGACGCTTCGCGGAGAACGAGCGGCGGCTGCGCGAGCGGGCGACCGAGGCGAGGGCGAGATCGAGGAGCGCCTCGACCTGGCCCGGCGAGCAGCTGAGCCAGGCGGGCGAGTTCGACCACCGTGGTCGTCAACGACGACGTCGACCGCGCGCTCAGCGAGCTCGAGGAAATCGTCAGACCAGGAACTCTCCGCTAGCATGTCGCGACCTTGATCCACCCACGCATCGACAAACTGCTCGAACAGCGTCCCGGAGCGATACGCGCTCGTGATCGTCGCCGCGCAAGCGCGCGCGGCAGATCAACAACTACCACCACCAGCTCGGCGAGGGCACGTTCGACGACAACCCGCCGCCGCTCGTGGAGTCGCGCTCCAAGAACTACCTGACGATGGCCCTCGAAGAAGTTGCCGAGGGCAAGATCAGAGTACTCGTACAAGGCCTAGGCCTCAACGAGGTCGGTAGCCCACGCGGCTGCTGACCCTGCGGTTGCGCCGCCGGGCGTTGATTCCCAGGCCCAGCAGGGCCAGGAGCGCGATGGCGACGATCCCGAGCGGCACGAGGAGCCACTTGGCGTCGAGCTGGGCGACTTGGCCTGTCCGGTCTGTGAGCCGCCTCAGCGGCAGCCTCGCGCTGTGAACCGGCTGTCTGGCCTTTCTTCTTGCCCGGGAGCTTGTGGACGTTCGGCGGTCCACTCGCTCAATCGCCGAGGCCGAGTCAGCCGCGGCAGCCGAGAGCCGGGCCCGTGGAGCTTCGTGATCATCCAGTAGTTCACGCGCCAGTGGCCGTCTTTCCCGCGGACGACGTCGGTCTCGACGGTCGCCAGCTGGCCCGAGCGGCGCTCCGGGAACATGAGGAGCTCGAGGCCGACCTTGTTCGCGTACGAGTAGCTGACGAGGCTCCATTTGCCCTGCCCGCGCTCGGACGCGGCGAAGGGGACGATCGGGAGCTGGCCCTTGAGCCAGTCGTCACGCGTCATGCCCTGGCGGAGGTCGGGGCCGGCGAGGTCCCACGTGCCGGCGAGGTCGTGCTTGGACACCGCGCCGCTGATGAACTTCGCCAGAGGACGGCGCTGACCGCGCGGCGCTTCGCGGCGGTGAACGGAGCGTGCTTCGGCTGGCGGTAGAAGGCGTCGCTCACGTACGGCCCGTTCTGCGTCCCGCGGCGAGGCGGAGTTCGAGTAATGGACTGCCAGATAGCCCAGCGGGATAGCGACGACCACGAAGACGGCGGCAATCGTCAGCCGTCGTCGACTGCGGCGCGAGGAGAGCACGCTCATTAAGACGAGCGAAACGGCCTCTCGGCTAGTGCGATCTTGACCGCAGTCGGCAATATGTGTCCATGGCCAAGGTGCTCCTCGGGGTCACCGGCGGGATCGCCGCCTACAAGGCTTGCGAGCTGACGCGCCTGCTCGTCAAGGCCGGGCACGACGTCGTCCCGCATCGTCACGCGACGGGGCGGACCGCTTCGTCCGCCGTGAGACGTTCGCCGCGCTCGCACGCAGGCCGGCGAGCGAGGATCTCTACCCGCACCTGACGCGCGCCGACCTGCTCGTGATCGCGCCGCTGACCGCGAACACGATGGCCAAGCTCGCGTACGGGCTCGCGGACGACGTGCTCACCGAGGCGGCGCTCGCCCATCGGGGGCCCGTGCTCGTCGCGCCCGCGATGAACCCGCGCATGTGGTCGCACCCGGCGACCCAGGCGAACGCGGCGACTGCTCCGCGAGCGCGGCGTCGAGCTGATCGGCCCCGACGAGGGCGAGACGGCCGAGGGCGAGCTCGGAGTGGGGCGGATGGCGGAGCCGGAGGAGATCTTCGAGCGCGTCGCAGGCAGCTGCCTCGGCAGCGCCAGAACGGCTCGGCTCGCGTGGCAAGCACGTGCTCGTGACCGCCGGCGGAACGCGGGAGCCGCTCGACGCGGTGCGCTTCGTCGGCAACCGCTCGTCGGGCGCATGGGCGTCGCGCTCGCCGAGGAGGCGCAGCGGCGCGGCGCCGACGTGACGCTGCTCGCATGCGAACCTCGCGGTGCGCGCCGCCCGGCAGGAGTCGAGATCGTCGAGGCGCCGACCGCAGCCGACGCTCCAGCGGGCGACCGACGCTCACGCGCCGACGCCGACGTCGTGCTGATGGCCGCCGCCGTCTCCGACTACCGGCCGGCGCAAACCGACGACGGCGAAGCGCCCGAAGGACGACGAGCCGTGGACTGATCGAGCTCGAGCCGACCGCAGACGTGCTCCGGGGCCTCGGTGAGAGCCGCAAGAACGGTCAGGTGCTCGTCGGCTTCGCAGCCGAGACCGCGGCGAACGGCCTCGAGCGCGCGCGCGAGAAGCTCGTCCGACAAGCAGCGTCGACCTCGTCGTCTGCAACGACGTGTCGCGCGACGACGTCGGCTTCGACGCGACGGACAACGAGGTCGTGATCGTCTCCGCGCAGGGCGAGCGCCGCGTGGACAAGGCGCCGAAGCGAGCGATCGCCGCCGCGATCCTGGACGAGGTCGAGCACCTGATCTGATGCAGGAGCCGACCACCTCGACCGAGCACTCGGCCGACGTCATCCGTCGCCTCGCCGAGAACCTCGAACCAGCGTCGTCCACGCGCCAGCCGAGACGCTCCGGCTCTGCGTCCTCTGCCTCGTCAGCGAGGGCCACCTGATCATCGAGGACTTCCCGGGCGTGGGGAAGACGATGCTCGCGAAGGCGCTGGCGCGCTCGCTCGACTGCTCGCTTCTCGCGCCTCCAGTTCACGCCCGACCTGCTCCCGTCCGACGTCACGGGCGTCAACGTCTTCAACCAGCGCTCGAACGAGTTCGAGTTCCGGCCGGGCCCGATCTTCGCGAACCTCCTGCTCGTCGACGAGATCAACCGCGCCTCGCCGAAGACGCAGGCCGCGCTGCTCGAGTGCATGCAGGAGAGCCAGGTCACGATCGACGGCGTCACGCTACCCGCTCGACCGCGCCGTTCATGGTCATGGCGACGCAGAACCCGATCGAGTACGAGGGCACGTACCCGCTGCCCGAGGCGCAGCTCGACCGCTTCACGATGCGGCTCGACGATCGGCTATCCGCCGCTCGGCCGAGGAGGCGCGGATGCTGTCCGAGCAGACGACGCGACCCGCCGCTCGACTCGCTCGAGCCGGTCACGAACGCGACCGGGATCACTGGACGTGATCGACGAGGCGACGCGCAGGTCTTCGTCGAGCCGAGCCTCAACCGCTACGTCGTCGCCTCGCTCGCGGCAGACGCGCGCGCGACCAGCGGCTCTACCTCGGCGCGAGCCCGCGTGCGGGGATCTCGCTCCTGCGCGTCGTCGAAGGCGCGGGCGCTCGCCGACGGCCGCGACTACGTGCGTGCCGGACGACGTGCAAGGCGGTCGCGACGGCCGTGCTCGCGCACCGGCTGATCCTCGGCCCCGAAGCGCGCGCGAGCCGGACGCTCCGCCGCGGCGACCTCGTCCGCGAAACGCTCGAACGAACCCCAGTTCCGGCGTGACATGAGCGGGCTGACCGAACGCGGTCGGCTCGCGCTCGCTGCTCGCAGGCGGCATCTACCTCGCTCGCCTAGGGCTTCGGCTCGCGGTCGCTGTACCCGGGTCGCCACGGGCCTCGCGCTGGCCGTCGTCGGCGCGAGGATCTGGGTCGAGATCCTGCGCCAGCCGGTGACGCTGCGTCGCCACCTGGGCGCACGGCGAGTACATCGAGGGCGACGACGTCACGATCGCGGCTCGAGGCGAAGGCGCAGCGGAACCCCGGGCCCGCGGACGCTCGAGGTCTACGAGCAGATCACCAGGCTCGGCGAGCGCCGCGTCGGAGCTGAACAGGCGTGGGCGCGAGCTCCACGTCCGCTACGTCCTCCCCGGCGTGGCGCGCGGCCGCTACCGCTTCGACGCGGTTCGGGCCGTGTTCGAGGATCCGTTCGGGCTCGCGCACGCGAACAGGACCTCGGCGCGGAGGTCGACGCTCCTCGTCTATCCGCGCCTCGTCGAGCTCGAGCGCTCTTCTCGGAGCTCGGCGTGACACTCGCCGGACGGTCACGTCGTCCTGCGGCGGACGGCCGGGTTCGACCTGCACAGCGTCCGCGAGTACGCAGCAGGGCGAGTCGCTGCGCAAGGTGCACTGGCGAACGACCGCCGAAGCGCGGCGAGCTGATGGTGAAGGAGCTCGAAGACATGCCCCACGACGAGGTTGCAGTGCTGCTCGACGCGGACGAGCCGTGCGGTCGCCGGCGAGTCGTTCGACGTCAGGTTCGCGCGGCACGGCTCGATCCTGCGCGCGAACGCGCTCCGCGGACGCCAGTGCGCTGCTCAGCATCACGTCCTCGCCTCCCGAGACGCTGTCGGTCGGATCGATCGACAGCGAGTGGCGGTCCGCGCTCGAGCTGCTCGCGGCCGCGGAGCCGACCGGCAGACCCGCTGGCGCGCTTCCTCGAGCGAGATGCTCGCCGGCCCTGCACGCGGTCGAGCTCGTTGTCGTGACTGGCTGCGCTCGAGCCGCAGCTCGTCGACGCTGCTCCTGGACCGGGCGTTCGCTCGCGCGGCCGCGTCTCGCTCGTGCTCGTCGACGCGGCGAGCTTCAACGGCGGCGAGCCTGTTCCGCTGCGTGCAGCCTGCGCTCCTGCGGCTCCAGGCGGGCGGCGTTCCTGTCGCGTCCGGTGCAACGCGGGCGACGACCTCGCCGCCAAGCTGAGCGGGCTCGAGGAGGCGCGCGCGGCCAGTGGTTAAGACTGCGACGTTCTCGCTCCTGCTCCGGGCTCCTGATCGCCTGGAACTGGGGGCGGCTGGAGACTGGTCGCTCCGCCGGTGACAATCGCGTTGATGATCCTGCTCGGGGTCGCTCCGGCGCTCCTGCCCTCGCTGCGCCTCCGGCTCGCCGGAGCAGGCGTGGCGCTGATCGCCGCCTGGTCGATCGCGCTCGACGTCCGGCCGTACGCCCTCAGGACGATCCTGGGACGCGACCGGACGCGGGTTCCTCGACTTCTACGACGTGCTCGTGCCGTTCTACCGCCTCGGAGCACCACCTGATGGACGGCGTCGTCCTGCTCGCGATCTTCACGTTCACAGCGTCTGGCGTCTCTCGCGATCGCCTCGCGCCGTCCGCTCCTCGCAAGCCTCGTGCTCGTGGCCGGAGCGGGCTGGCCGTCGACGATCTTCCCCGGGCACGACGACCTCGGTCGGGGCGTGTTGCTGCTCGCTGGCGCGCGCTCACTCGTCGCGCGCCTCGGGCCGACACACGCGCCGGCGCGCACCGCAGGTCGCTCGTCGCGACGACGCTCGCGGTCACTGCGCTCATCGCCTCGAGCTGGAACGGCGTCGCGAAGGCGCAGTTCCTCGACTGGCAGAAGTGGGACCTGTCGACGAAGAGCTGGGCACTCCGTCAGCGTCGAGTTACGTCTGGAACGCGAACTACCGCGGCGTCAACTTCCCGAAGAAGCGGACGCGCGTGTTCACGCGTCAAGACCGGCGACCAGCGCGGCCGTCTACTGGCGGGCGACGACCCTCGACACGTTCGTCGACAACGCATGGAGGGAGGAACTGCTCCCGACCGAGGCGTTCAGGCCGCGACGGCGGGTCCGCGTGACCGTCCTCACGGACGACCCGCTGCTGCCGCAAGCGCGCGCGCGACCCGAGGCGAAGTGGATCGAGGCGCACGGTGCACATCGACGGCGCTCCGCGACCGCCACGTGATCAGCCCGAGCGGGCCTGTCGCGTACGACGGGCTGACGTCACTGGACGGCATTTCGTACTACCGGGGCGGCGTGGCGGAGGTCACGCGCGCCGCTGACGCGTGGAACGCGAGTACAACGCGTGGGAGTTCCAGCCACAGCCCACGCCCTCGCAGCTCGCGAAGTCGCCGGCTCGGTACCCGAGCGAGATCTGCGAGGCCGCTACCTCGAGGTCGGCAGGGCCTGAAGGCTGGTCCGCCGTTCGGGACCAGAAGCGACTGATCTGGCTCCCTCCACGCGTTCGACGACCCGCGCCTCGAGTCCGCTACCTTCCGATCTACCGGGCAGCCGAGGACGTCGCGGGCGACTGCGCCAACGAACCCGTACGCGGCGCACGGTGGCGATCGAGGCCTGGCTGCGCTCGAGCGGAGGCTTCAGCTACAACGAGCACCCGCCTCAGGTGCGCGGCATGCCGCCGCTCGTCGCGTTCGTGACCCGCACGCAGCGAGCGGCTACTGCCAGCACTTCGCCGGCGCGATGGCTCTGATGCTGCCGCTACCTCGGGATTCCGCGCCCGCGTCGCCGCCGGCTTCACGAGCGGCGCGTACGACGCCGACCGCGGAACGTGGCGCGTCAACGATCGCGAACGCGCACACCTGGGTCGAGGTCTGGTTCACGGGCTACGGCTGGCTTCCGTTCGACCCGACCCCGGGGCGCGGGAACCTCGGCGGCACCTGATACGACTTCGTCGATCTCCGGTCAACGTCTCCGGGGTCGAGAACGTGCTCAGGAAGAGCATCGGCGCAGCCGCGCCGACGGCAGCCGTGCTCAAGTACCAGCTCGGGAGCCGCGGCCACGCGGCTCGGAGGCAGCGCCGGGGCCTCGAGCGGCGACATCGCCAAGGCGCGCGGGGAGGCGCTGGCCGCGCGGAGCTTCCCGGTCGCGCAGGTCGTCGTCGCCGGACTCGCCGCGCTCGTGCTCCTACTCGTGGCCGCGAAGCTCCTGTTCAGGCGCAGCCGGTTCCTGACGGGCGATCCGCGTGCGATCGCGACCGCCTGCCGGCGCGAGCTCGTCGCCTACCTGCTCGACGTCGGGATCACGATTCCGCGCAACCTCGGGATCGCCGAGCTGGGCGAGGTCGTGCTCAAACGGACCAGCGCGTCGACTCCGGCCGGCTCGTCGAGCACATGGGAGCTGGCCCGGTTCGGCCCGCCGTCGGCCAGCGCGGGAGGCTGCCCGCGAGGCGAAGTCGGAGCTGCGAGCGGTTCGGCGCCGGCTGCGGCGCGCGATCCCGTTCAGCCGCAGGGCGCGCGGGCTCTTCCTCGGTCCGCTCGCTCCTGGCCTCCTGAGTTTCCCTATCTTGAAGTTGTGAGCGAGGCGAGACCTACGACCTCTTCCAGAAGGGGCGCGCGCATCTGAAGCGGGGCATGCCCGCTCAGGCGACGGTCTCGCTCGAGAAGGCGAAGCGCCGCGAGCCGGCGAAGGCGTCGATCCGCGAGGCGCTCGGGATCGCGTACTTCCGGCTGCGCCGCTACAGGAGGCCGAGTCCGAGTTTCGCGCGGCTGGTCGACCTCTCGCCCGCGGACGACTACGCGCACTACGAGCTCGCCCGCGCGCTCGAGAAGCTCGGGCGGACGAGCGAGGCGCGCGGACATCTCAAGCTCGCCCGGTCGCTGCGCCCGGGCAGCGAGCACTACGCCGAGCGGCTGCGCGCGCCTCGAGTAGCCGTTGCGCGCCGTCGTCCAGCGCGTCGCGGAGGCGCGCGTGCGCGACGGGCGAGGTCGTGGGGAGATCGGGCCGGGCCTGTGCGTCCTGCTCCGGAATGGCGGAGCGACGACGAGGGCCGCGACGAGCGCCTCGCGGGCCGCATCGCGCGGCTGCGGATCTTCGAGAACGATGAGGGCAAGTTCGACCGGAGCGTCCTCGACGCCGGCGGCGCGGCGCTCGTCGTCAGCCAGTTCACGCTCATCGCCGACACGCGCGAAGGGCAACAGGCCGAGCTTCTCGGAGGCCGCTCCGCCCGAGCTGGCCGAGCCGCTCTACGAGCGCTTCTGTGCCGCGCTCCGCGAGCTCCGGCACGTTCCGACCGAGACCGGCGTCTTCGGCGCGTCGCATGCGCTGGTCAGAGCTCGACGGAACGATGGCCCGGTGACGATCCTGCTGGACGCCTGAGAAGGGCTTCGGCGGAAGAGGGAAGGGGAAGTGGGTCAGTCGCGTCCTGTAATGATGGACCGCTTGCCGCCCTTTCCATCCGACGGCCTTCGTCGGGAGTCGGGAGACCCGCGCCGCCCGGCTCGCATGAGCTGCGCGCTTCGACGCGGATCGGGACTGGAAGTCGCCGGGTTCCGGATCGAATCGGTCCTCGGCCGCGGCGGCATGAGCGTCGTCTACGTCGCCGAGCAGATCCGGCTCGCGCCGAAAGGTCGCGCTCAAGGTGCTGACGAACGGAGCTGGCCTGGGACGAGCAGTTCCGCGAGCGCTTCGTGCGCGAGTCGCACATCGCGGCCGCGATCGACCACCCGAACATCATCCCCATCTACGACGCCGGGCGAGGCCGACGGGCTCCTCTACATCGCCATGCGCTTCGTCCAGGGCCCCGATCTGAAGGAGATCCTCAAGCGCGGCAGCGCTCGGCGTCGGCCGGACGATCTTCCATCATCGAGCAGCTCGCCGAGCGCGCTCGACGCCGCGCACGCACGCGTCGCTCGTCCATCGAGACGTGAAGCCGGGCAACATCCTCGTCGAGGAGAGCACCGACCACGCCTACCTCGACGCGACTTCGGCGTCGCGAAGCACACGACTCGCGCGCGGCCTGACCTCGACCGGGCACTTTCATCGGCACCGTCGAGTACGCGGCGCCCGAGCAGATCGAGGGCGGACCGGTCGGCGCGCGTACCGACGTCTATGCCCTCGGCTGCGTCCTGTACGAGTCCCTGACCGGGTCGCCGCCTTTGCGCACGGCACGGAACACGCGGTCCTGCACGCGCACCTCGTCGATCCGCCGCCGTCCGTGAGCCGTGTTCGGCCCGACCTGCCCCAGGCGTTCGACAGCGTGGTTGCGACCGCGATGGCGAAGGCGGCGGAGGACCGGTTCGCGTCGTGCGGAGAGCTCGCCCACGCCGCTCGCAACGCGGCGAGCGGAACGGCGCGGCGGGTCGACGGCAGCCCGCCGGGTCACGTGGCGACGATCGCCTCGACTCCGGCTTCCGCCCCGGCCGCGGGGCCGGAGCCGGAACCCGAGGCCGCTCCCGCCGTCGCGCCGCCCGAGCCCGCTCCGCCGTCTCGAGAGCCGGCCGGCACGCGACTGACGCCTCTCAGGCAGATGCTGCTGACGATGCTCTCTGGTCGTCCTCGCAGCGACCGCATCCGGCCTCGTCGTCTACTTCCTGACCGAGCAGCGATGGGGTCGGCGGCTCCGCCTCGCGGCCGCACAGGGCAGCCCGTCATCCACGCAGCTCGCCGACCTCGTCCCGGCGCCGATCTGGGACACCTGCAAGGAGAGCGCCAGGCCGCGTCCGGGAGCGCTCGAAACGGCGGCGTGCCTGCCGCCCGCGAATGCCAAGACGTTCACACCCGACCACCTCGAGGCTCTCCACCTTCGCGAACGGCGCAGCCGTCCAGCGCGCATACGAGGGCCGAGCGGCGCTCTCCACGGCGTCGCCCCGTGATCAGGCAGGTGCAACGGCGTGAGTTGGGGCGGTGAGGGCAAGTGGTTCCACAACCCGGCCTCGCCCGGAACGCCACCTGCGCACGGCGGCTCGCGGTTCTGCTACTTCGACGGCACGCGACGCCGTCATCGTGTGGACGCACCGCAAGCTCGGACAGCCGACCCATACGGACTTCCTCGGGATCGCCCGAGAGGGCGGCAGCGACCACCCCGGCCTGTTCGGCTGGTGGAGGTTCTGGCACCACCGCCTCGGCAAAGTGCTGGGGTAACGACGCGACGCCACACTGCGTAGCCGTGCTCGACGGCGCCGAGGGCGGGCGCCGCATCCGCATCGCGGAGCGATCGACGGTAGGGCGCGGCGACGACGTCGGCCTGGTTCTCGACGACCCTCGAGATGTCGCGGGCGCACGCCGTCTTCGATGTGACGCCGGATGGGCTCGAGATCCAGGACCTCGGATCGCTGAACGGAACCTGGGTGAACGGCGAGCGCATCACAGCGCCGACGCTCCTCGTCGCCGGCGACGCGATCAGGGTCGGCACGACTCGGATCGAGGTGCTCTCGGCCGGTCACAGACACGCTGCGGTCCCACGGTCGGCTCAGACGCCCGGTCGAAGCCAAGGACGAGCTGCGTCCGGTCAGCGTGCGTCTTCGCCGACGTCGTCGGCTCTGACGCCGCTCGCAGAACGACTCGGCGCCCGAGGACTTCATCGCGCTGATCGGAGCTCTGGTCTGTATCGATCGCATGTGCCGAGCGGTCGAGCAGTTCGGGGCGTGATCGACGCCTACATGGGAGATGGAATCGCCGCCTTCTTCGGCTTCCCGGCCGCGACTGGAGGACGATGCCGACCGCGCGGCGAGCGCAGCCCTGAGCCTCGTCAAGGCGATCGACGGCTACGCGGAAGAGGTGCGGGCGAACTTGGAGCTGCCCGAGTTCAACGTCCGGGTCGGGGTCAACAGCGGCAAGGTCGCGATCGGCGTGGTCGGGCGCGGCGGAACGCCATCCGGTCGCTCTCGGCGACACGCTGAACGTCGCAGCGCGGCTGCGGAGCGGCGCCGAGCCGGGGACGATCGTGATCGGCGGAGCGACAGCGCGGAAGCTCCAGGGCCGCTTCTCGATGGCGCCGCTGGGACACCTCGCCGTTCGAGGACGGCAAGGCCCCGGTCGAAGCCTGGCGGCTCTTGAGCGTCCGGCCCGACCGTCCTCGCAGCGAGCCTGCCGGCCTCGTCGGTCGAACGCTCGAGACCGCCGAGCTCGACGAAGGCGGCCGCAGCACTCCGCGCGGGCCGAGGAGGGCTGGTGCTCGTCGAAGGCAGGAACCGGGCATCGGCAAGACGCGTGTTGCTCGAGTGGCTCCGCGACGAGCTTGGCGAGGACGCCACCTGGGTCGAGGGACACTGCGCCTCGTACGGCGGACAGCCTCTGTGCCATGCACCGGCCGAGGCTCTCCGCGGCTGGGTCGGCGTCGAGGACGCCGTCCGGCGCGGCGCCACGCTCGAACGGCTCGGCCTCGAGCCCGACGCACTTCCGTACCTCGCCTCGCTCATCTCCGTCGACGATGGTGAGGAGAGCCTGCCCGCCCAGTTCGATGCCGGACTCGGGGCGCGTACGAAGCGTGGCTCAGAGGGCTTGCACGGGAGCAGCCGGTCGTCCTTGCGATGCACGACCTCCACTGGGCAGATCACTGCACGCTCGCGTTGGTCGAGCGCCTCGCGAAGCTCATCGACGACCTGCCGCTGCTGATCGCCGCCAACGAGCCGGCCGGCGGACGGGAGCGATCGACAGTTCCTGGCCCATGCTCGGCTCGAGCACGGGGAGCGTGCGTCGGAGCTCCGGCTCGGCGCACTCGGCGACTCCGAGGCCGGCGAGCTGCTGCTCGCAACTGCGCGCCGGGCGAGCTCGCGCCCGAAGCGAGCAGCGAGCTCATCGCCGTCGCGCGAGGGCAACCCGCTCTACCTCGAGCAACTGCTGCGCTCGCTGCTCGAAAGCGGAGGGCTGGAGGCGCGGCGGACGTGGGCGCTGACCTCCGCCCCGACCGCACAGCTGCCGATCGGCCTCGAAAGCCTGCTCGTGGCGCGCATCGCCGCCCTCCCACGAGACGCACGTGCGGTCGCCCAGGCGGCCGCAGTGCTCGGTCGCGCCGCTCGCGCCGACCAGTCCTGGGTGTTCGTCTCCGGCGTGGACGATGTCGAGCAGAACCTGACTCGGCCTCCTGCGCGCGAACATCATCCGAGAGCGGCGGGCGATTCCGAACCGCGAGTACGCGTTCACCCACGGCCTGCTCCAGAAAGCGGCGCTGTCGACGCTGACGCGGGCGCGACGGCGCGAGCTCTACCGCCTGGTCGCGGCCGCACGCGAGCGGGAGTTCTCGACCTCGCTCGACGACCACCTGGAGCTGCTCGCCTTCTACCACGCCCGGGCGGAGAATTTCAGCGCGCGCTCGAGTACCTCGAGCAAGCCGCGAACCGGGCCACGTCCTCGGCGCGCGGACCCAGGCCGCCGACCTCTGACGCGTGCCGCGCGGCCTCGCCGTGGAAGGTGGAGGATCCAGCCGCCCGAGCGCGCATCGGAGCAACGCTCGTCGAACTGAGCGTCTGAGCGGCCCACACACCGGCTGGTTCCGAGCCCGCGGACGGTTGCTATCCTGCGATCACCACATTTCAGGCAGTTCGAAATGGCGCGCCGCGCCCGTTTTTGTGAGAGGGCGAAATTGACGGATCTCTACGAGAAGGAACGGACTCTGTACCGCGAGGTCTCCTCGCGCGTCGAGCGGAGCCTGCCCGAGTCGAGGTCCTCGCGCTCGAGCTCACCGGCCCCGAGCGGATGACGGTCTTCGTCGACCATCCGCAGGGGTCGACCACCAACTCTGTGAGCGCGTCACCGAGACCCTTCGCGGCTATCTGACCGAGTACGCGATCGACGTCTCGTCTCCCGGCACCGGAGCCCCCGTTGAGGCGTCGTCCGCACTTCGAGCGCGTCGTCGGCCGCAGACCGTGCTCCGTTCGACCGCGCCGATCGCAAGCGGGTTCGTGGCCAGCTCGTCGGCGTGGGTGAGCAGACCGCTCCGCGTCGACCCCGGCAAGGGCGACCCGGTCGAGATCCCGTACGACTCGATCGTGCGAGGAAACCTGATCGCAGGAGGGAGCGAGATGACGCGGAGAGATCATCGAAGCGGTTCGCGTCATCGAGAAGGAGAAGGGGATCGACGGCGACACTCTGATCAGCGCGCTCGAGGACGCGCTCCTCGCCGCCTACAAGAAGACCCCGGGCGCCACGCGCCACGCGACGGTCGAGCTCGACAACGAGGGCGACTTCCGCGTCTACTCGATCGAGCTGCCCTCCGACATCGAGGAGCGCCTGATCGAAGAGGCGCGCGAGCGCGCGCTCACGGAGCTCGAAGCGCTCGAGGCCGAGAACGGCGAGCGCTCGCACACGCTGATCAACGACGAGGACCTCGACATCGACTGGTCCGAGGTTCCCGAGGACCAGGTCAAGCGCGAGGACGTCACCCCGCACGACTTCGGCCGGATCGCCGCGCAGACCGCGAAGCAGGTGATCCTGCAGCGGATCCGCGAGGCCGAGCGCGAGATGATGTACGACGAGTACGTCGACCGCGTGACCGAGGTCGTGACCGGGATCGTCCAGCAGGCCGGCGACCGCAACAACGTGCTCGTCGACCTCGGCAAGGTCGAGGCGCTGCTGCCGCGCTCCGAGCAGGTCGACGGCGAGCGCTACGAGCAGGGCAGCGCGCATCAAGGCCGTCATCACCGAGGTGCGCTCAGGGACGAAGGGCCCGCAGGTGATCCTGTCGCGGCGCGATCCGGAGCTGATCCAGCACGCTGTTCGAGCTCGAGGTGCCGGAGATCGCCGACGGGCTCGTCGAGATCCGCGGCGTGGCCCGCGAGCCGGGCTACCGCTCGAAGATCGCCGTCGAGTCGCACGCCCAGGGCGTCGACCCGGTCGGCGCGTGCGTCGGGCCGCGAGGCTCGCGCGTGCGCATGGTCGTCTCCGAGCTGCGCGGCGAGAAGATCGACATCATCCCGTGGAACACCGAGCCGGCGCGCTTCATCGCGAAGGCGCTCTCGCCCGCGCGCGTGCGCGAGGTGCTCGTCGACGACGAGACGAAAGAGGCGACGGTCGATCGTCCCCGAGGACCAGCTCGCGCTGGCGATCGGCAAGGAGGGCCTGAACGCCCGTCTGGCCGCGCGCCTGACCGGGTGGAAGGTCGACATCCAGTCCGACGCCGAGATTCGCCCAGGCCGAGGCCGAGGCCGCGCTTCGCGGGCGGCGACTCGGGCGAGGAGTTCTCCGGCCGCTGCATCGCGATCCTCGCCGAACGGCAAGCGCTGCCCCAACGCCGCGATCCCCGGCTCTCGCTTCTGCGGGATCGCCGCACACCGCGAGCTCGCCGAGCGCGAGGCCGCGGGCGAGGAGCTCGAGGCTTCGCAGGTGGTCGGCGGCGTCAGCGACGGAGGAGGAAGCTCCCGCCGAGGAGGTTGCAGGCGAGGAGGCCGACGTCGGAGCCGAGTCCGCAGGGAGACGCAGCCGGTCGCGGAAGCTGCTGGAGCCCGAGGCAGGAGCCGCAGGAGGCTCCGGTGGAGCCGGAAGTGCCCGTCGCGGTCGAGGAGACCGCATCCGGAAGCGAGAGATCACCTTCGGCCGCGTGAGCCCGGCGCCGATCCGGACCTTGTGCCGGGTGTGGTCGCAAGGCGCCTCGGGAAGAGCTGATCCGCTTCGTCGCCCAGGACAGCGTGCTGACTCCGGGCGGGCACGACACCGGGGCGAGGCGTCTACACCTGCCGGCGGCTCCAGTGCTTCGAGCGTGCTGCAGCGAACCGCGGATTCGCCCGCACGCTGCGAACACCAGTCCGCGTCGATCAAGATCTGGCTCGCCTCTACACTAGTGGGGACAGAAAATGGCTGATTCAAAGGAAACTCGAAGCGAAACCGGCCGAACAGGCCCGTCCGCCCGCGCCAGGCGCCGGGTGGGCGCAAGCGCCGCGTCGTCATCGACCAAGGCGCAGCCCGGCCGCGCCAGGACTCACGTCAGGCTCGTGAGCGCGCCGAGCAGCGGCCGAAATCGGGGCCGGGCCCACAGCCGACCGGTCCGGTCACCGTTCCCTCCGGCGTCTCGGTCAAGGATCTGTCCCAGGCGCTCGGCGTTGCGGCGGCTCAGATCATCAAGATCATGATGGGCCTCGGCGAGATGGTCACGATCACGCAGTCGCTCTCCGACGAGGCCGTCCAGCTGATCGCGACCGAGGTCAAGCGCGAGGTGACGATCAAGCATGTCGCCGACGAGGACGAGCTCCCGGAGGTCTTCGAGGACGCCCACGAGGATCTCGTCGCACCGCCCGCCCGTGGTCACGATCATGGGCCATGTCGACCACGGCAAGACGACGCTCCTGGATGCGATTCGCGAGTCGTCGGTCGTCGAGACCGAGGCCGGCGGGATCACCGCAGCACATCGGCGCGTACCAGGTCGAGCTACGACGGGCGCAGGATCACGTTCCTCGACACCCCGGGCCACGAGGCGTTCACCGCGATGCGCGCCCGCGGCGCCGAGGTCACGGACATCGCCGTGCTCGTCGTCGCGGCCGACGACGGCGTGAAGCCGCAGACGCTGGAGTCGATCGCGCACGCGCGCGCGGCCGAGGTTCCGATCGTCGTCGCCGTGAACAAGATCGACCGGCCCGACGCGGATCCTCACGCGCGTCCGTCAGGAGCTCTCCAACGAAGATCTCCAGCCCGAGGAGTGGGGCGGCTCGACGCAGTATCTCGGACGTTTCGGCCCGGGAGAAGCAGAACCTCGACGACCTGCTCGAGAAGGTGCTGCTCGTCGCGGACGCCGAGCTCGAGCTGAAGGCGAACCCGAAAGTGGAGGCCTCCGGCCCGATCATCGAGTCGACGCCTCGACGTCGGCCGCGGCCCGGTCGCGACGATGCTCGTCCAGCGCGGCACGCTCCACGTCGGCGACCCGATCGTGGCCGGCGACGCCTGGGGCAAGGTGCGCGCGCTCCACACGTACTCGCGGCGAGAAGGTCGACGAGGCGCGTCCAGGCGATCCGGTCGAGATCATCGGCTTCGACCAGCCGCCCACCGCGGGCGATCTGCGCGCGCGTCGTCGAGAACGACCGCCAGGCGCGGCACCTCGCGCAGGTGCGCGGCGAGCGCGTGCGGCGCGAGCAGCTCGCGCAGCGCCGACCGTCCGGCGTCTCGCTCGGACACGCTCTTCTCGCAGATGCAGGAGGGCGCCGTCCAGGACCTGAACCTCGTGATCAAGGCCGACGTGGACGGATCGGTCGAGGCGGCCGTCTCCGAGCTCCAGAAGATCCAGCACCCCGAGGTGCGCGTGAACGTCATCCACACGGGCGTCGGCGGCATCTCCGAGAACGACGTCATGCTCGCCACCGCGTCGAACGCGATGATCGTCGGCTTCAACGTCCGGCCGAACGCCGAGGCGCGGGCGCTGGCCGAGCGCGAGGGCGTCGAGATCCGGACGTACAACGTGATCTACCGCCTGACCGAGGACATCGAGCAGGCGCTCGTCGGGATGCTGAAGCCGGTCACGACCGAGGAGACGCTCGGCGAGGCCGAGGTGCGGCGCTCTTCCGCGTCTCGCGGCTGGGGACGATCGCCGGCTCGCATGGTCACGAGCGGCGTCGTGCGCCGGAACGCGAAGGTGCGCGTCGTCCGCGACGGCACGGTCATCTACGACACGACGATCTCGCAGCTCAAGCGCTTCAAGGACGACGTCCGCGAGGTCGAGGAGGGCTTCGAGTGCGGCATCCTCCTCGACGGCTTCAACGACGTGAAGGAAGGCGACGTGCTCGAGGTCTACGAAGTGCGCCAGGTGGAGCGGACCGACCTGAGCGCCGCGCCGGAACCGACTCCGGCAGCGACCTGAGCACCGGCTACGTCGGGATCCTCACCGTGGAGCTCCATTTCCCGGAGGCGGGGTCGCTGAAGGGCAAGCGGAAGCACGTGAAGTCGGCGAAGGCGCAGCTGCAGAACCGCTTCGGCGCGTCGGTGGCGGAGGTCGACCATCACGAGAAGTGGCAGCGGGCGCAGCTGACGATCGCGTGCGTCGCGCGGAAGCACAACGACGCGGAGCGCCTGCTCGAGGAAGGCGGTCCGCTATCTCAACGGGCAGGAGTACGAGCTCAGTGTCCGCGGAGAAAACGTGGTGGTGCCCGATGAGTGAGCGCATGCGGCGCGTGAACGAGGCGATCCGGCGAGACGCTCGCGGAGGCGATCGGCGAGCTCACGGACCCGCGGATCGGGTTCGTGACCGTGACCGGGGTCGAGACGTCGACCGACCTCCGCCACGCGAAGATCTTCGTGAGCGTCCTCGGCAACGAGCGCAAACGCGAGAAGACGCTGCAGGGGCTCGCGTCCGCGCACGGAGTGCTCCAGTTGCGGCTGGCGACCGAGCTCAGGATGAAGCGGACTCCGCAGCTGACCTTCGAATACGATCCCACGGTCGCGGAAGGCGTCCGCATGAGTCAGCTAATCGATGAGCTCGCCCCAGACGACAGCGAATGATCTGAGCGCGGTCGCGGATGCGATCCGCTCGCACGACCACTTTCTCGTCACCACCCACGAGAACCCGGACGGCGACGCCCTCGGGTCGCTGCTGGCTGCGAAGCTGGCGCTCGACGCGCTCGGCAAGGACGCGGTCATGTACCTGGCCGGCGAGGCGCCGCTGCCGCGCGAGTACTACGGATGCCGCTCGACGACCTGCGCCGCTCGCTCCCCGACGACGCAGCCAGCCGCGTGGTGCTCGCCCTCGACTGCGCGAACGAGAGCCGTCTCGGCCCCGATCCCGAGGTGCTTCGCAGAGCGCCCCGCTCGTCATCAACGTCGACCATCACCACGACAACTCGCGTTTCGGCGCGGTCAACCTCGTCGTCGCGGATGCGTCGTCGACCGGCGAGATCGTCCGCGACCTCCTGGACGGAGCTGGGCGTCGAGCTGACGCCGGAGATCGCGGAGGCGCTCTACATCGCGCCTCGTCACCGACACCGGGACGGTTCCAGTACACGAACACGACGCCGAAGGCGCTTCGGCTCGCCGCGGAGCTGGTCGAGGCGGGCGCGGACGTGCACAAGATCTTCCAGGACGTCTACGAGAGCGTCCAGTTCGCCAAGTTGAAGCTGCTCGCGCCGTGCGCTCGAGCGGGCCGAGATCTACGAGGGAAAGCAATACGTAACTGAACGAAGTACAAC
>ERZ1370068.474-contig-10430_pt1 | contig 54797 bp, 70 predicted proteins | sample MGYA00561227_ERZ1370068 | MGnify/ENA primary metagenome ERZ1370068 (study PRJEB38410, sample SAMEA6850437) | metagenome | study: Metagenomic assessment of the ecological functions of the soil: analysis of the soil microbiota associated with the... | reverse complement strand
AAACAGAGCAGGACACCAGAAGATGAGGCAGAACATCAAAGAAGTGCTCGACGATCGTTCCGCCGTCGAAGCGTGGATGATATTACGACTGACGCGCATGAAGATCGAGGCTGTTTACGGAAAGCCGATGCCGGGATCGCCGGAACACTTCAAAGCGCGAGATGACGATTGACTGGAACGGCAACTCACATCGACCATCCAGCTGTCGGCGGCCATAAGCCGCGCTTCGAGACGAGCAGACGGACGCGATATACCGACGCCGAGAATACGGCTGACTGCGGCAGAGCATCGACTACTGAAAGGGCCGACTGCGCTACTCGGTATCATCGGGCTTAGCGAGATCGCCGGTGGCAGAGCGGGGAGTAACACCCGCCGGTCGATCCGAGCGCCGAGACAGTCATTACGGGCGCGGTGGTAGATGCATCAATACTGAGTCGAGGCGCTCATCGGACACGATAACGCCGGATGCGCGCAAGAAGATTGCTGCGCGATTTGTGCCGCTGAACAGAAAGCTACGCGCGCCGCGAAGCGGCCGTGAAAGCAACGTGCCGCGCACAAGGCGTCGACGTTCAGGTGACGGCAGATTATTACGCTGCCAAGACGTTACCGCTCGCGCCGATACGAACCGCCGATTTCTGAGCGCATGAGATGATTAATTTCGGCGTAATGGCACGCGCCGGTGGCGCTGTGGATCGACAGGGCGAAGTGTTTCCAACAGCGTGTCGCCATTCGTTAGTCGAGTACAGCAGCAAAGTTTGAGTACGCCCACGGTGCCGAGCGATGCCGTGGCGCGCGCCGTGTCGCGACTGAGTGGAGTGATGCTGCGATGGAGGCTCGCGTCGTGGCGCGAGCCCGCCGCAGACGTGCTGATCGTCGATGCTGGCAGGCTGAGAGGCGGCTGCGCGCGTGGCGTGCGCGCGCGAGCTTCTGGCCCATCGGCTGACCGACGAGCGGCGACCTGATCAAACGCTTGTCCACGGACCGTGAGGTGCACCCAGTAGACCGCGTCCGCGAAGTAGAGCCCTGGTTCACGCCACGAAGCTGTTCGCGCCGAGCGCGCCAGCAGCTGCCGATCGTCCGCGTCGACACGATTGACGACGCCCTTCGTAGTGGCGATGGAGCGCAGCCGTCGCAGCATCTCCCAGCCGTCAGACCACGTGGTGACTGAGATCGAGTGAAGATCGCGTGCGGGCAGAGCCAGTCGTGAGGGTCGCTCTCGCCATCGAGTTGAAGCGCTTCACGCGCGTCGTGACGGTGATCGTGGCGCCGCGCGACCTCGACGTCGTCGTGCGGTCGTCGTCGATCAGCAGGACCATGCGGCGGCCGCGCTCATGGCTCCGCCCAGCTGGCAACGTGAACGCGCGCCGCCATCCAGGCGCCCCAGACGCGGCCGCCGTGGCGCCCGACGATCTTCAATTAAGGCGAAAGGCTTGACCGTTCCTGGATCTCGTGCGACGGGCAGCCGCTCGAACACGCCGAACAGCTTCGGCGTACTTCGCCGTGCCGCGCCCGCTTCACGTCGTAGATGCACCGCTGCCGGAGCGGTGGCCGCACATCACGATCCGCCGCTTTTCACCCGCGCGTGAACTGGCGCGTTGTCGAACAGGTTGGCGAGTTAACGCGCCGGGACAGCTTGCCCGGTCGCGCGCGCCGCGCGGCTCGATACCTGAACTCGGCGGTCGTCGCCGAGGCAGATCTTCCGGCGTGAAGACTCTGCGCAGCTGCCGTATCCACGCCGATGGTGACGCGGCCGCACTTGTGTGTCTGGTACGAGGGGCACTGCTTGAGATGTTAGTTTTCAGCCACTGGCGTGCAGAGGAAACACACAAGTGAGGCGCTATATTGAGCTGTACGAGGAGCAAGAGTCCGACCGCGAGCAGAGGGTGAACAGCGCCCGGGAGAGTCGCCGTCCGTGGCCCCACGTGCCGGGCGCCCATGCTGATCACGTCGCTCTGAGCAGCCACTGGCTCGTCTGTGAGGCCACAGGTCTCATGCCTGATACACTCAGAGCGATGACGCCTGACTCGTGAGCGAGCTCCGGCCACCAGGACTAAGTGCTGCCCGACGCAGTATATCCTGATCTGACTCCTCGGCCATCCTCGCCTGGTCTGTGTGACGCCATGGGAGCCTTCCGCCGATGCGCCAGCTGAAGCCGTCCACGCAATCAATCGACACGAAAGGCGAGACACACTTACGACCAGATCATACCGGTAAGCGCGCTGAAGTGCGATGAGCAACAACCAGTGGTGGGTTACCTTGTGGCGGAAGGCGCGTAATTCAGTTGCGATCGCTGGGCGAGATCGAGGCGCACGACGATGCGCACCGTCCGCGCGAGTAGCAGGCGCCTTCTGAGCGGTAACGGTGATCGAACTCGGATAATGCCTCGCTGATCGAACGTCGCCAACGAGGTGCCGAGCGCGTCGAGCTGGCACGACGTGCCGCTTCTTCGGTCGATATCTGCTTCGCGCTTGACCTGCCACCAGAGCATTCGGAGATACAACTCACAGCCTGATGATCGCCGTTGAGAAGACGTTGCGCGCCACCGGACTGCCGCGCACTCCTGCCGCTGGCAGATTACAGCGTTTCGCCATCCCGCTGTCGAGATCCTCGCGTGCCGAGATCACGCCGAGTCGCCCGGTTTCGACAGATCCGCCGTCGATGGCGGCGCCGATGCATGATGGTCGTTGCAGCCGACTAGCGCGGCGCGACGTCGGCGCGCAGCCGTCCACATCTGTGCGAGGGACGAGGATTTACGCGGCGCATGCCGACCGTGCGCCAGCCAGCCCACACTGAACGCGACATCCATCCATTATTGCCAGCCGGTTTCTTTGGCCCAGCCATCACATCGCCTACTGACGTTCGTTGTCTTTCACGAATAACACGCCATCAGCGATTACTCATTGCCGACTAATGGTATCGAGGTATGAAAACCATGGCAAGGCGCGCGTGCTGGCGAAAGGCCACGCAGGATCACCACGAGAGACAGTTTCTGAATCGCGATGATCGATGCGTGCGCCGGAACAATACATACTGATTCAACGTCACCCGCGTGATCGGCACGCGCAGTTCATCACGCCGTTATTGAAGCAGAGGCTTCGGTGACTGGTGCGCCGCGGTGATGTGCCGCCAGGCCCGCCGAAATTGGCGCACTGGGCCTGGTTCGCATTGTGGAGTCACTGTACGCCGCCTCGGTCGGTGCAGTGGTTGACCCACGATTTATTGATGTTATTCGGCGATATGAGAACGCAACAGCAGTCACAGAGCGTCTGGTAGTTTGCTCGGCTGCCGTGGTCCTGCCGATAGAGACCGCGCAGGCGGCGACAGGCGCGTGTCGGGCCTGGGAGATGTGCCGCTTGAGACTGGCACCGCCGGCAGGAATATAGCCAGCCAGAGGGGCCAGGTGGCTGGTGTGAGCAAATCCTTCTTCGATTACGCGACAGGCGAATACTGCTCGTCACGCGGATATTACAGAGAAACCTCGAGTGGCGCTCGTGAGGTCGAGCGGTGTCAAACATGAAGATCGGCTGTGAGAGGCCAAAGCGAACAGCGGTGAGGTGACGTGCCTTCGTCTGGGAATAGCAGTGCCAGCGAGCTGCAAGGTCGCGTCACGCTGACACAGGCTCCCGAGGTGTTGCTGAGACCCGAATTCTGCTAAACAGAATGTTGTTTACTTATTATCAGAAGCGCCGTCCCCAAATATCACACCAGACGCGATAGGAGCGCGCCGGCGTTCACGATCAGTGGAGGAGGCAACGTCAGTCGCGAATGGTGTCGTCGTGACGCGCAACGCAGCTGGCGAGCACGATCGGGAGGCGGGTGAGCGAGTGGATCGCACGGTCGAACGATATTTCACCGTAATGCCGGTGAAGATCGCGCGAGCATTACTGTCGATGTCGATTGGTCGCGACGATGTCGGGGATCGAAATCGTCGATACCGTGACCGCGCCAGGCACCAAGATCCACGACAGTGGCACGATTCTGTCTTCGAGTCGAATGTCGTCGAGGGCTTATCGTGGTCGACGATGATCGTGAGGCGCAGGCCGCGAAGATGCTGGCGAACGCACATGCTGAAGCGCCAGGCGCGGCGAACGCCGATTTGTCTGGTGATCGTTCGCCTGCTGGGACCATGAATACTCATCGGCTCACCACCCAACACGGCCATTTTCGCCAGATGATCTCAGTCGCGAGCGGCAGTCAATGGCGACCGATCGATCGATTTCGTAAAATACCACAGATCGACAGCGACGCCGGCATGAAGCCGACGGGACATCACTTATGGCCATCCCGGCGCGGCTTGCGTCTGCTGGACGCCTGTTCGCGACAAATGATTCGGCCGGTGGTATTTCAGTTGCTCGCGTACGATTCGGCGCAGCAGGCGTGGAACTGATCGCGTCGACGTCGACGCTTATCGTCCGATGCCCGGTAGCAGGTCGATCGTCGCGCGATCCGCCGAGTGATCAGGCGAGGTATCAAAAGACTGGTGATTGCCGGGACTGGCACACTGCCGACGAGCAACAGTGCCGGTCTGGTGCGCGACTGACGCGAGAGGTTGCCGCGCAGGTCAGCGCGGAGTTTGTGCCTGAGCCGCAGCGCTGATCGCGCTGATCAGAGGCATCGAGTCGGGCTTCATCTCAGATAGGTGACCATCGACCACTAAACGAGCGAGCGCAGCCGGGGCGGAAACAGCAGACCATCACGATCCATGGGTGCGACGACGCTGGTGTGACGCGGCGCAAGTCGACGATCATGTAATCGGCGCTACGCCTGACCGGTAACATATCGCACTTTCGACACGACTACCTTTCTGAGCGTTGGTGGCTCGCGCAAATGTCGATCGAGCTCGTCACTTCCGGAAGCCTGACGGCGAAGAGTCTATCGATTACAGTCGTTCGAGGCGGAAAAGCCGCCTGAGCCGTGGCGTACCGCAGTCGCCGATGACCATGCTGGTGCGCCGACGACACACCGCCGCTCTGACCCGGGCAGGTGAGCCAGCCTGGTGTGGGCCGACGCGCGCCCGCTCCATCGGCGTGTCGTTTGCGTCGACGCGCGACCATGCCGAGCATGTTCAGCCGAGCGCCTTCGCGCGCGTCGCGAGCTCCCGTGCCTGAGGCCCCCGGCGTCGGCGGTGAACTGGCGCAGGGCCGCGCAACGATCTCGAACGGGATGCCCATCGGCGCGTCACCTCGTGCGCGCCACAGCTCGAAGCGCGACGGCGCGCGGGCGCGGTGGAACGCAGGCGGCGTGCCGAGCTCGCGCACCTCGGGCGTCGGCGACATCTGGATGTAGGCGAGATCGACGCCGGAGGCGCCGTCGATCATGCAGTGGTGGATCTTCGTGATCATCGCGAAGCGGTCGCCCTCGAGGCCCTCGACGATCCAGGTCTCCCAGAGCGGGCGCTTGCGGTCGAGCGGCTGCGCCATGATCCGCGCGGACGAGCTTCGTGAGCTGCTCGTCGCTGCCGGGTTTGGGCAGCGCAGTGTGGCGGATGTGATAGTCGATGTCGAAGTGCGGATCGTCTGACCCACACCGCGTGGTCGAAGAACGGGATCGCGTGCAGGCGCTGCCGATAGCGCGGCACGAGGTGCAGGAACGACTCGGTGGCGCGCTTGAACGTAGATCGATGTCGATGCCGCCGTCGCGCTTGGCTGCAGCGGACCGGCGTCGCACACCAGCGTCGACGCGATGCGATGCGCACGTTGCCGCGCTCTCCAGAGCAGGAAGTTGTTGTCCTGGGCGGAGAGACGGTCGTAGGCGTACTTCGGCATCCGGGCGCCTCCTGGCGGCCGGCAACCGCGAGCGGCAGGGGTCGAGGTTGCAACGGGAGAGCCGTCATGGGCCCGAGCGTGCAACGCGCGGTGCACGGCCGCGCGCCACGTCTTCCGCTGCGCGTTGGCAGCTGGTTCGGAGGGCTAAGCGCTGCTGGGCCTGCTCGATCCGGATGAACCGCGACGCGCGGCTTGCCTCGGCACTCTGGCGCACCTACCGGAAGGTGGGCGTGCTGCGCCCGGACATCCCCGTGACGTTCGCCGACCGCTTCGAGGCGCAGGTCGAGCACGGCCCGGAGCGCGTCGCGGTGGCCAGGGGCGATCGCACGCTGCGCTACCACGAGCTCGACGCCGGGGCCAACCGCGCTCGCGCACTGGGCGCAGCGTCGATCGGCGTGGCGCGCGGCGACGTCGTGGCGCTCCTGATCGGCAACCGCCCCGAGCTCCGCGATCGCGCCAGATCGGGCTCGCGAAGCTCGGCGCGGTCTCCGCGCTGATCAACCACAACCTGCGCGGCAACGCGCTCGCGCACTGCGTCGCGGTGGCCAGAGCCGGTGTGCACGATCGTGCACAGCGAGTTCGCGCGACGAGTGGCAGAACGCGCTGCCCCACCTCGAAGCGCGACCGCGCGCGTACGCGCTCGGCGGCCCGATCGCGGCGCGCCGAGCCGCTCGACGCCGCGCTTCGCCGACAGGCTTCGCCCGACGCGCTCGACCCGGCGCGCGCGCGGGCCTCGTCGCGGGCGATCCCTATCTCTTACATCTACACTGAGCGGCACCACCGGGCTGCCGAAGGCCGCGCGGATCAGCCACCTGCGCGGCATGCAGCTCGCGGCGCGCGCGATCGGCTCGCTCGCGCTCGCGGCCGGGCGATCGCATGTACGTCGCGCTGCCGCTCTACCACTCGGCGGGCGGCGCGATGGCGCTCGGCGGATCGCTGCTTTCCGGCGCCGCCGCGGTGATCGCGCCGAAGTTCTCCGCGTCGCACGTTCTGGAGCGACTGCGTGCGCCACGGCGTCACGACGTTCCAGTACATCGGCGAGCTGTGCCGCTATCTGCTCAACACGCCGGAGCATCCCGACGAGAGCGCGCCACACCGTGCGCGGCTGCGTCGGCAACGGGCTGCGCCCCGAGGTCTGGGAGCCGTTCCAGGAGCGCTTCCGGATCCCGCAGATCGTCGAGTTCTACGGCGCCACCGAGGGCAACGTCGCGATCATCAACTACGACGGCAAGGTCGGCTCGGTCGGGCGGCTGCCCGGCCCGTTGCGGCGCGTGATGGGCACGCAGCTGATCGCGCTACGACGTCGAGAGCCGACGAGCCACGTGCGCGACGCCGACGGCTTCTGCATCGCCGTGCCGCGCCCGGCGAGGTCGGCGAGGCGATCGGGCGCATCGCGGCGGTGACGCGCTTCGAGGGCTACACGAGCCAGTCGCGGCCACCGAGAAGAAGATCCTGCGCGACGTGTTCGAGAAGGGCGACGCCTACTTCCGCACCGGCGACCTGCCTGCGCATGGACGACGAGGGCTACTTCTACTTCATCGACCGGATCGGCGACACGTTCCGCTGGAAGGGCGAGAACGTCGCGACGCAGCGAGGTCGCCGAGGTGCTCTCGGTGGCGACCGGGCGTCGCGCGAGGCGAACGTCTACGGCGTCGCGGTGCCCGGCCACGAGGGCCGCGCCGGGCATGGCCGCGCTCGTGGTCGGACGAGAAGTTCGACCCGGCGGCGCTCTACGCGCACGTCGCGCCGCCGCGCTGCCGCGCGTATGCGCGGCCCGGTGTTCGTGCGGATCGGCGCCGAGATCGAGATCACGGGCACGTTCAAGCACCGCAAGGTCGATCTCGTCGACGCAGGGCTTCGACCCCGCGCGTGGTCGGCCGACCCGGTGCTGTTCGCCGACGCCGCCGCGACAGAGCTGCCTGCCGCTCGACCCCACGCTGCACGGACGGATCGTGTCGGGCGAGGTGCGGCCTGAGCGCAGAGACCCTGCTGCGAGCCTCTCGGTGTAGACTGAGCAAGCCGCGCGGCGATGTACGAACTGCGAGTGGACGCGCGGTGGAACGGCAGCGCGCAGGAGAGCGATTCGCGTGAGTGCGAACAGGGCGCACGGAGCGGGTGGTCGAGCTCTACCGGGCCTGGCGCGCGAGCGCCGAAGCGGTGCCCGCCTCCTGGCGCGAGTTCTTCGCCGCGCTCGACGACGAGCGCGCGAGCACACCTCGAGCAGCTCGCGGCGGTGCGCCCTCCCCGCGGTCGCGCAGCACGCCTCGACACGCGCAGCCGCCGCGACTCGATTCGATCAAGGCGATGGCGTTGATCGACGCCTATCGCACGCGCGGCCACCTCGCGCGCAGCTCGATCCGCTCGGGCCTGAAGCCGCTCGCGAGCAATCCCGAGCTCGATCCGCACACCTACGGCTTCGACGACGCCGACCTCGATCGCCCGATCTTCCTCGGCGGCGAGCTCTGGCTTCGAGGAGGCGTCGCTGCGCAGATCGTGCGGCGCGCTGCGCCGCGCCTACTGCGGCATCGTCGGCATCGAGTACATGCACATCCAGGATCCCGCGCAGCACGCGTGGATCCAGCAGCGCGTCGAGGGCGCGCAGCACCGCGCCGTCCTCAAGCGCGAGGGGCAAGATCGAGATCCTCGACCACCTGACCGCGGCCGAGACCTTCGAGCGCTTCATCCACCGCAAGTGGGTGCGGACCAAGCGCTTCGGCCTCGACGGCGCCGAGTCGACGATCCCTGCGCTCGAGCAGATCGTGCGCCGCGCGGTCGAGCTCGGCGTCGAGGAAGATCGCGATCGGCGCTGCCGCACCGCGGGCGGCTCAACGTGCTCGCGAACGTGATGCGCAAGCCGTACCGCGCGATCTTCGCCGAGTTCAGCGGCAGCACCGCCGCCTACGACGACTACGGCTCGGGCGACGTGAAGTACCACATGGGCACGTCGACCGACCGCGATCGTGCGCGCGACCGCAAGGTGCACCTCTCGCTCACCGCGAACCCGTCGCACCTCGAGGCGGTGGACCCGGTCGTGCTCGGCAAGGCTGCGCGCGAAGCAGGACTTGACGCGACGACAAGCAGCGCCGCCGCGTGATGGGCCTCCTCCTGCACGGCGACGCCGCGTTCGCGGGCCAGGGTCTCGTCGCCGAGATGCTCATGCTCTCCGAGCTCAAGGGCTACGACACGCGGCGGCACGTTCCACCTGATCGTGAACAACCAGATCGGCTTCACCACCGATCCGACGCAGCGCGCGTCAGTCCCTACTGCTCCGACGTCGGCCAGATGATCCAGGTGCCGATCGTGCACGTGAACGGCGACTACCCCGAGGCGGTGGTGGCGGTGGTCGGCTTCGCCACCGAGTTCCTGCTCCACTTCGGCAAGGACGTGATCGTCGACCTGTTCTGCTACCGGCGCTACGGCCACAACGAGGCCGACGAGCCGATGTTCACGCAGCCGCTGATGTACCAGCGGATCGCCGAGCGCCAGTCGGTGCGCGAGGCTGTACGCGCGCCATCTGCGCGAGCGAGGGAACGCTCTGCGGCCGGCGAGGCCGACGCGATCGTCGAGACAGTGGCAGACGCGGCTCGAGAAGGAGTTCGAGGTCTCGAAGCAGCACTCGGTCGACCGCGCCGACTGGCTCTGAGGGCACCTGGTCGGGCCTCGAGCCGGTGAAGGGCTACGACGCGCGCCGCGGCAAGACCGCCGTCGACCTCGAGACGCTGCGCGAGGTGGGCCGCGCGATCACCACGATCCCGTACGGCTGCAGCCGCGCACCGCAAGCTCCAGAAGCTCTTCGAGGCGAAGGCCGCCAGCGATCGAGAGCGGCGAAGGGCTCGACTGGTCGACCGCCGAGGCGCTCGCGTTCGGCACGCTCCTGATCGAGGGCCAGCCGGTGCGGCTCTCGGGCCAGGACTCGAGCGCGGCACGTTCTCGCAGCGCCACGCGGCGATCTTCGATCAGAACGACGGGAGCCGTTACCTGCCGCTCGACCACATCCGCGAGCACCAGGAGAAGCTCGAGGTGCTCAACAGCCCGCTCGCCGAGCTGTCGGTGCTCGGCTTCGAGTACGGCTACTCGCTCGCCGATCCGCGCACGCTCGTGCTCTGGGAGGCGCAGTTCGGCGACTTCGCGAACGGCGCGCAGGTGGTGATCGACCAGTTCCTCGCCGCGGCCGAGTACAAGTGGCTGCGCATGTCGGGCATCGTGCTGCTCTTGCCGCACGGCTACGAGGGCCAGGGCCCCGAGCACTCGTCGCGCGCGCCTCGAGCGCTTCCTGCAGATGTGCGCGCGAGGACAACCTGCAGGTGGTGAACTGCACCACGCCCGCGCAACTACTTCCACGTGCTGCGCCGCCAGATGCACCGCAGCTTCCGCAAGCCGCTCGTCGTGATGACGCCGAAGTCGCTGCTTGCGCCACAAGCTGTGCGTGTCGAAGCTCGCCGATCTCGGGCCCGGCAGCGCGCTTCCATCGCGTCCTGTACGAAGATGCGCTGCCGAGCGACCCCGAGGAGGCGCGCCAGGCTGGTGCTGTGCAGCGGCAAGGTCTACTACGACCTCGCCGCGGAGCGCGAGGCGCGCGGCGCCAACGACGTGCACATCCTGCGCGTCGAGCAGCTCTACCCGTTCCCCGCCGACGCGGTCGCCGAGCTGCTCGAGCCCTACCGCCACTGCCACCTGGTCTGGTGCCAGGAAGAGCCGCGCAACATGGGCGCCTGGGAGTTCATCGAGGACCTGATCCGCGAAGTGGCGGCCGAGACCGGCTGCAAGCACCCCGAGCCGCGTTATGCGGGTCGCCCGACCGCGGCGGCCACGGCGACCGGGCCTGCTGCGCGCCACGAAGCCGAGCGCGCCGAGCTGCCTCGACGACGCGCTCGCGGTCGGCAAGCAGGGGTCTCGCCCGGCTCGCCTATCGCCGCTCCAAGGCCGTGAAGACATCGCGCTAGTCGCAGGAAGATGATATTGACCACCGACATCGTCGTTCCGGTGCTGGGCGAGTCCGTGACCGAGGCGACGATCGCCAAGTGGCTCAAGAAGGCCGGGCGACGTCGTGGCGGTCGACGAGCCGGTCGTCGAGCTCGAGACCGAGAAGGCGACCGTCGAGCTCGGCGCGCCCAACGCGGGCGTGCTCGCAGAGGTGCCTCGCCGCGGAGGGCCAGGACGTCGCGGTCGGTGCGGTGATCGGGCGGATCGCGCCGGCCGACTCCGCGCGCGCGCCCGAGGCGAAGCCCGCCGAGGCGGTGCGCGAGCGCGCGCGACGCCCGAGCCTGCGCGCGTGGCCGCCGCGCCCACGCCGGCACCCGCTGCTGCGCCCGCCGCGACGACGCCGCGCGCGCGACGCCGAGCTCGATCCCGCGCGCGCGCGGCGCAGCGCACTCGGCGGTCGCATCTCAGCCGACGACCTGACGAGCTTCCTCGGCGAGACGGGCGGCGCACGCATCGCGCTCTGGGTCCGGCCGCGCGCAAGCTGCTCGCCGAGCACGGACTCGATCCGGGCGCCGTCGCCGCGACGGGCCCGGGCGGCCGGATCACGAAGGGCGACGTGCTCGCGCACGTCGGCCGGCGCGCCCGCGCCAGCTCGCCGATCGCTGCGGCGCCGGCCACGCGGCTGCCGACGCCGCGCGAGCAGCGCGTGAAGATGACGCGGCTGCGGCGCACGATCGCCGCGCGGCTGGTCGAGGCGCAGCACGACCGCGGCGATCCTCACCACGTTCAACGAGATCGACATGAGCGCGGCGATGGCGCTGCGCGCGCGCTACAAGGACGCGTTCGAGAAGAAGCACGGCGTGCGGCTCGGCTTCACGTCGTTCTTCGCCAAGCGCGGTGGTCGCGGCGCTGCGCGAAGTGCCCGAGGTGAACGGCGAGATCGACGGCGACGACGATCGTGTTCAAGAACTACTACGACCTCGGCATGGCGGTGTCGGCGCCGACCGGGCTGGTCGTGCCGGTGATCCGCGACTGCCGACCGCATGAGCTTCGCCGAGATCGAGGCGGCGCTCGCCGAGCTCGCCGCTGCGCGCGCGCGACGGCAAGCTGTCGCCCGACGAGATGCGCGGCGGCACGTTCACGATCAGCAACGGCGGCGTGTTCGGCTCGCTGCTCTCGACGCCGATCCTGAACCCGCCCGCAGTCGGGCATCCTCGGCCTGCACAAGATCGAGGACCGCCCGATCGCGCGTGGACGGCCAGGTCGTGATCCGGCCGATGATGTACGTCGCGCTCTCCTACGATCACCGCCTCGTCGACGGCCGCGAGGCGGTCACGTTCCTCGTGCAGCGTGAAGCAGGCGATCGAGGATCCCGAGCGCCTGCTTGCTTGGACGTCTGACATGAGCGAGCGTTACGATCTCGTCGTGATCGGCGGCGGGCCGGGCGGCTACGTGGCGGCGCTGCGCGCGCGCGCAGCTCGGCATGCGCACCGCGTGCGTCGACAAGCGCGGCGCCTACGGCGGCACCTGCCTGCACGTCGGCTGCATCCCGTCGAAGGCGCTGCTGCACAGCTCGGAGCACTATGCCGAGGCGCGCCACGAGTCTCGCCGAGCACGGCATCCGCGTCGAGGACGTCGCGCTCGACCTCGCGCAGATGATGGCGCGCAAGCAGGAGACGGTGGACGAGCTCGCGCGCGGCACCGCGTTCCTGCTCACACGCGCGAAGATCGCTGGCGATCGCGGGCGCGCGCGCGATCGCGGCGCCCGGGCGCGTCGAGGTCGAGCAGGTCGACGGCAGCGACGCGCACGCTCGAGGCGGCGCGGATCCTGATCGCGACCGGCTCGGAGTCGGCGCCGCTCGCGCGGCGTGCGCGATCGACGAGAAGCGCATCGTGTCGTCGACCGGCGCGCTCGCGCTCGACCGGGTGCCCGAGCGGCTCGTCGTGGTCGGCGCGGGCGCGATCGGGCTCGAGCTCGGCTCGGTGTGGTCGCGGCTCGGCGCGCAGGTGACGGTGGTGGAGTTCCTCGACCGCGATCCTGCCCGGCATGGACGGCGAGATCGCGAAGCAGCGCTGCAGCGCGTGCTCGCGAAGCAGGGGCATCACCTTCCCGCTCGGCCGCGAGGTGACGCAGCGCCGCGGTCGCCGACGGGCAGTGCGCGTGACGCGTCGGCGCAGCGGCCGACGGCGCCGAGCGAGACGCTCGCGGCCGACGTCGTGCTGGTGGCGATCGGCCGCGCGCCCGTACACCGACGGCCTCGGCGCTCGACGAGCGCTCGGCGTCGCGCGCGACGACCGCGCGGCTTCGTCACCGTGAACGAGCGCTTCGAGACGTCGCGTGGCCGGCGTGTTCGCGATCGGCGACTGCGATGCCGGGCCCGATGCTCGCGCACAAGGCCGAGGAGGAGGGCGTCGCGCTGCGTCGAGCATGATCGTGGCCGGCCAGACGGCCACGTCGACCACGACGCGTCCCGTCGGTCGTCTACACGTGGCCCGAGGTCGCGAGCGTCGGCGCAGACCGAGGAGGCGCTGAAGCGGCGCGGCGTCGACTACCGCGTCGGCAAGTTCCCGTTCACCGCCAACGCGCGCGCGCAAGACCACGGCGACACCGAGGGCCTCGTCAAGGTGCTCGCCGACGCCGCGACCGACCGCGTGCTCGGCGTGCACATCCTCGGCCCGCGCGCCGGCGACCATGATCGCCGAGGCGGCGCCGCGCTCGAGTTCGGCGCGTCCGGCCGAGGACATCGCGCGCACGTGCCATGCCCACCCGCGATGGGCGAAGCGCTCAAAGAGGCTGCGCTCGCCGTCGCGGAGCAGCGCGCTGCACGCCTAGCAAGCCGCTGCTATTGCGTGCGAAATCGCGGGGGCTGCGGACCGGCTTGCGCTGACATCCGGCGCGGACGGTGCCGCGCCGGATCGAACACCGGCCGCGAGGCGTCAGCCCGACGTGACGTCGAGTCGTGCGCGGCTTCGACTTCTCGACTTCGGAATCTGGCAGAGGCGGAACAGCCGGTCGAACGGATCTCGCCCGTAGTGGAAGTCCCGGCTCCGGATGGCGACTAACAGTGCCTCTCGCTCGCTTCCGGCTTCCCTGCGATTCATTTTCCCGCATCGCCCCTAGAGACGAAGCTCGCCCAGTCGTTGACCTCGCGCTCCGCCTTCTCTTTCGCGATGCCCATCCGCTCCTGGATCTTCCCGATCAGCTCGTCGCGCTTGCCGCGCCAGATTGTCGAGACTCGTCGTCCGTGAGCTCCGCCCCACTTCTGCTTCGCCTTGCCCTTGAACTGCTTCCAGTTGCCCTCGATGCGATCCCAGTTCATGGAGTGCTCCTTTGGTTCGGGGTGAGCCCAGGGCTGCGCAACGCGCGTGCCCACGCGGATCGCGAACGAGAGCACTGCCGGCGCGCGTGTAGCGGTCTCTTGCTTCCTTTCGTGTCGATTGGAGGAGTTGCACCGCCACGCGAGCCCTCGCCTTGGCGTGAGTCTTGCGAGGGAATTGGGACGACTTCGAAACGGCCGCATGTGTGGCGGCGGAGGCACGCCTCCGCGGCGCCTGCCGGTCGTCGCTGCGCGTGCAATTTGTACAAACAGAGCGCGGCGAGCAGCTGCTGAGAGTGGCCGAGATCGCAGACTTCGCTAGGTCGGTGCGAGTCTCGGGGTTCCGGTTCTCATCACCGTGATCGCGTCGGGCTTGTCGCTCGCGGGATGGAGCCAGCTGGTCGCCGATCGCGCGCGCGCAGGTCCACGGGTGGCGGAGCTCGCCGCCGACCAGGCGCAGCGCGCGGTCGCGTCGGGCGTCGCGCGATGCGTGGTCGCGCTGCGCAACCTCGCGGGCTGTGGGGCTCCGTCGGCCGGATCCGCCCGGTCGAGACTGGCGCGCCAACGCCGGAGGTGCTGATCGAGCTTCCCCGCGCTCGCCTACGTCGCGTGGTCCACCCCGACGGAACCCGCGATCGCGTCGCCGGTCGGGACGGCGGTGGGAGCCCCACCGGAAGTGATCCGGTCCCCCTCGAACGGACAATCCGACGCCTCACTAGGCCCAGAGCGGCGTCGACGGCGCGGTGGGCTTCCGGCGCTGTTCCTGCCGGTACGCGCGCGGGCGAGAACCTCGGTGAGCTCGAGGCGCGCGTGGACGCGGAGCGCCTGCTCGCGCGACGTGCTCCAGCAATGGGCGCCCGGCTATGCGGTGCGCGTGCGCTGGGGCGACGAGGACGCTGTTACCGCCGCGGCGAGCCGTCGTCGCGATCCGACCTGCGCCGGTGGACGACTCGAGACGCCGCTCGCGCTGCTCCGGCGCGACCTGGACCGTGACGCTCGCGCCGACCCGCGCTCGCGCGCGCGCGTGGCTCACGCCCGACCCGCACTACCTGCTCGCGGTCTGGACTCGTGCTCGCAGTGGCGCTCGGCCTGCTCGACGCGCCAGCTCCGGAGACTGAGCTTCGTTCGCGCGGCGCGCGAGCTCGCGGCCGGCCGCCGCACGCTCAGGCCAGCACCGAGGAGCTCCGCCGCCTGAACGAGGTGCTCGAAGCGCGCGTCGAGGAGCGCACCGCAGGAGCTCGAGACGCTGGCCCACTCGTTCTCGCACGACCTGAAGTCGCCGCTCGGCGCGATCCTGAACTTCTCGGCGATCCTCGACGTGGATCACCGCGAGCAGCTCGACGACGAGCGGGCACGACATCGTCGCGCCGATCCGCCGCCGCAGCGCCCATGCGCGCCACCGCGCTGCTCGACGGCCTGCTCCGACTCTCGACCGCGCGGCGCGCGCCGCTCGATGGCATCCAGGACATCGACATGAACGAGCTGCGCGCGCAAGTCGGGCACTGCCGAGGCGCGTCTCGGCCCGGACGATCGCGACGTCGAGCTGCGTGCTCGAGCCGCTGCCGGACGCGCGCGGCGACCGCGCGCTGGTCGCGCGAGGCGCTCGACCAACCTGTTCGACAACGCGCTCAAGTTCACGCGCGGGTGCGAGAAGCGGCGGATCGTGCGATGCGCGGCCACCGCTCCGGCAACGAGTGCGTCTACGAGGTCGTCCGACAGCGGAGCGCGGCTTCGACATGAAGTACGCGCTGACAAGCTGTTCGGCGTGTTCGAGCGGCTGCACGCCTCGCACCGAGATGCCGGGAACGGGCGTCGGCCTCGCGCTGTGTCAAGAAGATCGTCGGGCGCCACGGCGGCCGCGTCTGGGCCGAAGGCGCGGTCGATGGCGGGCGCCGCTTCACGTTCACGCTGCCGGCTGGACCGGGCGATGAGCGCATGAGCGCGCGCCGCCCGCCGATCGTGCTGATCGACGACGACCCGACGACGTCGAGGTGGCGCTGCGCGCGGCGCGCCGCGCGCAGCTACCGGTCAGATCACCGTGTTCCACGACGGCCGCGAGGCGCTCGACGCGCTCGGCGTCGACGGCATAGGCGACGCGCAGCGACTGGCTCCGCCGCACGCGATCTTCCTCGACCTCAAGATGCCGCTGGTCGACGGCTGGGAGATGCTGCGACGGCTGCGCGCAGCGCGCGCACACGAAGGGCGTCCCGGTGATCGTCAATCGTGGTCGACGCGGCCGCGAGGACATCGAGCGCGCTGCTATGCGCTCGGCGCGAACAGCTTCGTCGCGAAGCGCCTCACTCCCGACGAACCCGGGCTCCTACTTCACGGACGCGGTGCGCTACTGGATGCACCTCAACCAGACGCCGTCGTGGTCAAGGCGTTTGACGTCAGGTCGCCGCTGCGTCGGATCGGCCGACGGGCCCGTAGGTGGCCACGAACGTGCCGCGCACGCTGTCGTCCGCGCGCGCAGCGCGCAGAGCACCGCCTCGTCCTCGGGGTCGTCTCGCCCTCGAAGCGCACCACCTCCTCGACGATCATCGCCTCAGGCGGATGGATCAGCGCGTCTGCAGCGCGAGGAAGCCGTCGGGGCTCGCGCGGAACGCCTCGCGGAACCCGAGCGCTCGAGGCCGCTCCATCGCCTCGCGCAGCGTCTCCATGCTGAGCTGATCCTTGCGCTGACTCCGCCTCGTCGGGCGCGCTGCACCGTGAGCACGGGGCACGGCGCGCTGCGCAGCGTTCGCTCGGCGACGCTGCCGAGGAAGATGTGGGCGAGCCCGGTGCGGCCGTGCGTGCCCATCACGATCAGGTCGGCGCCGAGCTGCCGCGCCACTCGCGGATCGCCTCCTCGATGCTCGGGCTCTCGACGACATGCTTCTCGAACTTGCCCGGATCGCGTCGCAGCCGCGCCGCGAGCTCGTCGAGCGCCAACGCGCGCGCTCTGCGCGCAGCTCCCGCGATCGATCGGAGCCGGCCGCGGTCATGGCGCCGCAGCCCGCACGCGACGGCGAGCGTCGGCGGCTGGACCACGTGCTGCAGAGGTGGATCTCCGCGCCGAGCCGGCGCGCCAGATCCGCACGCCGACGGCGAGCGCCGCGCGCGCGTGCTCGGAGAAATCGCACGGAACGCACGAAAGGTCGGAACCCGTCAGCCCTACTCGCTCTCCGCTGCGGCGCGGCGCGATACACGGACAGCCGGTTGTAGAGCGTCTTCGAGGCTGATGCCGAGCGTCGTCGGCCGCCTTGCGCTTGTCGCCCTCGTAGTGGTCGAGCGTGGCGAGGATCAGCCGCTTCTCGACCGCGGCGATCTCGCTGCCGATCGACACCTCGAGCTTGCCGTCGGCGGTCGACGTCCGCCTCGCCGTGTGCGGATCGGCTCGGACGCCTCGATCGCGTCCTCGTCGATCTCGCGGTCGGCGAGGATGAACGCCTTGTGCACGGCGTTGCGCAGCTCGCGCACGTTGCCGCGCCACGGGCCGCTTCGCGAGCGCGCGCGAGCGCCTGCGGCTCAGCGCTTCTCGGTGCCCTCGGCCGCGTTCAGCGATGTCGAGGAAGTGCTGGGCGAGCAGCTCGATGTCGGCGCCGCGCGTCGCGCAGCGGCGGCAGGTGGATCGTGAACACGTTGAGCCGGTAGTAGAGGTCTTCGCGCAGCGCGCCGCTCGACGACCGCCATCGGTGAGGTCGCGGTTGATCGCCGCGATGATCCGCACGTCGGCCTCGATCGGATCGTTGCCGCCCGACGCGCACGGAAGCTTGCCCGACTCGAGCACGCGCAAGAGCTTCACCTGCAGCTCCGGTGCTCATCTCGGTGATCTCGTCGAGCAGCAGCGTTCCGCCCGCCGCGCGTTCGAAGTAGCCGAGTGTGGCGCTTGTCGGCGCCCGGTGAAGCTGCCCTTCTCGTGGCCGAACAGCTCGCTCTCGATCAGGTTCGGCGAGACCGCGCCGCAGTTCACCGCGAACATGCGCTGCTCCTTGCGGCCGCGACAGCTCGTGGATCGTCTCGCGCGACCAGCTCCTTGCCGGTGCCGCTCTCGCCGCGCGATCGAGCACGGATGGCCGTGGTCGGCGCGACGCGCGCGATCAGGTTGTAGACCTCCTGCATCGGCGCCGACGAGCCGACCAGCTTGCCGAACCGGCCGAGCCGGCGCAGCTGCGAGCGCAGGCCGAGAGCTCGCGCTTGAGGCCGCGCATCCGCGCGACGTTCGCGAGCGCGCCGGTCAGGCGCGCCAGGGTCGAACGGCTTCGGTGAGATAGTCGATCGCGCCGTTGCGCATCGCGCGGACCGCGGTGTCCACGCTGCGCGTTGCCGGTCACGACGATGAATTCGAGGTCCGACGCCGGCGTGGTCTCGGCGAGCAGCTCGAGGCCGAGGCCGTCCGGCAGCCGCAGGTCGGCCACGCACCAGATCGGGCGATCGCGTCCAGAATGCACTTGCGCGCCTCCTCGAGCGATCCTGCGAGCTTCGTCTCGAAGCCCTCGCGGCGCGCGAGCGCCGCGACGCTGGACCGGAAGTCGTCGTCGTCGTCGACGATCAGCGCGAAGCAGCTTCGGGGCCTGCTCCGGATCGAATCCCCAGTGCTCGGCTTCGTTCGCTTCCATGACGCGCCTCGGTTCTCCATGAAGTTTAGTCGCGCTCGGCTGCCGCGCTCTCGACCAGCGGCCGAGAGCGGGCGAGGACGCGGCCGCTCGACCCACGTCCTCGCCCGGGCCCGCATCAATCGTCGATCGTCTCCGCGAGAATCGCTCGACGAGGGATTCGATCGCTCGCCCGTCGTCCAGGCGGGAGGCGAGGTGACGATAGACGCGGGCCAAGAAGCGCTCGTACCGCTGGTGGAAGATCGAGCTCGAGCGTCCGCTCCAGAGCGATCGTTCCCGTGACGTCCAGCATCGCGCGCTCCTTCTCCGACTCCGTGATCGCTAGCTCTTTCTTGATCTTCAGCTCGTCGATCACCGACTTCACGCCGTCCGTCGACCGGGCGACGGTCAGCGCGGTCATGCGATCGCCGAAGCCGTCCACGGTGCCCGTGAGGCGACGACGCCGTTCTTCACCTCGACGTCGATCTTGTCGTTCTTGCAGCCCCGAACGACCGTCGAGCCGCTTCTTGACCGAGTCCTGCACCTGGTCGTCGCGCTCCTCGACGCTTGTTCTCCGCCGTCCGGGCGACCACCTGCAGCTCGTTCTGCACGCTACTTCACGCCGTCGATCTTCTGCGTCTGCTGCTCGGCGGCGTTCTTGTCCTGCTCGCTGTTCACGATGCCGAACAGCGTCACGACGCCGTCGTTCGTATCGACGTTGATCTTGAGCGGGGAGAGGCCCGGCTCGGCGATCAGCTTCATCTCTGACCTTCGTAGTCGTCCACGCGTCGGACGCGCTGTTAGTCGACGCTCGGCGACCGTCGCCGGCTCGTCGTTCCAGATCTCCTTGTCGCCGAGCTCGTTCGGGACTCGTGATCTCGCTCGCCACCTTGCGGACGCCGTCGACGCTGCGGCGCATCGACGAGGACGCGCTGGTGCGACGAGGGCGTGTCCGCTCTTGCCCGACAAGTATCACGATGCCCGTTGTTCACCGACTTCACGCTCGATCGCTGTTCTTCAGCGCCGGCGTCGCGCTCCGAGCACGGTCGTCGACGTGCTCTTTCACCTGATCGTCGGAAGCGGCGACCTTGTCCTTCGCGCCTTCGGCACGACCGCGATCATGTTGCGCGACTTCCTTCACGCCCTTGACGCTCTTCGCCTCGGCGGCCGCGTTGGTCTTCGCGGCGGTCGGAGTCGACCTTGGCCGCTGCAGCGTCACGACGCCGTCCATCGTGTCGACGTTGATGTGCATCGGGTCGGCTGTTACGTCCGCCGGACTCAGCAGCTCCATCTTCACCTTCGGTCGTGATCCAGGCATCTTGCGGCTGGTCCGCGAACGCCGGATCGACAGCGCCGCGGCAGGTCGCCGCAGCGCAGCGAACAGAATCATTCCGTGCACCTCATGACTTCACTCCTTCTACCGGGATCTGAGGCTCCACCAGTTCTGGTCGACTCGCGGTTTCGATCGCAATCAACCGCCTAATCGTCGGTACATCAGACGGGCGGCTGGCCGCGCACGGCGTTGGCACCGCGGCGACGATCATCAGCACGATGAACGCGACGAACAGAATCCACGCAATGTTCGCCGCGGCACCTGCGAGGCCAGTGAGCCCCACGAGTCCGGCGATCAGCGCCAGGACGAAGAACGTCAGTGCCCATTGAAGCATCGCGAGTACCTCCTGCGGGGATGGCATGAGCACGGACCGTGCCAGACGCGTGCAGCGCCGCAGCGCACGCTTTCGCCGATCTCGCTGATCGTCAAATTGCAAGATTGCTGCGAAGCTTGGGCGCAACTCTTGCAATTCATCGCCTGCGCGCGACCCGCCAGTCGCTGTGCCGACAGGAGCTTGGCACCTGCTCGCTACAGACCATGGATCCGATGAGTCTCTCCGACACCCGCGCACCGTACGTCGACCGCTGAGATCGCTCACGAGGATCCCTCCCTCGGAACGGCGATCGAGCGTGTCTTCTGAGCCGGGCAGTCGCTGCTCTCGCGGCGGATCGATCTGCTCGTGGAAGAGCTCGCCGCGCACAGCTGGCGGCTGTTCGCGGCGTCGATCTGCGCGGTGCTCGGAATCGGGATGGCGTTCGCGGGGTGGTTCCTCGCGATCGCAGGCCTCGATCAACTGCGCTCGACGGTCGCTTCGAGCGGTTCCGATGTGCAATTCGCGATCGCCGCCGCGCGTCGTGCTCGGCGTGGCGATCGTCGTGATCAGCCGGCAGCGCTTGGCCGGGAAGGTTTCCGGCATGACGTCCGAACAACGGATGGAGCAGCTCCGCGAGAGCGTCGAGCAGCAGGAGGCGGAGCTGCGCTCGTCGGTCGAAGAGCTCGAGCACGTCGCGCGGCGCGCGCTCGACCGCGCGGCACTGGATCCGGACACGCCCCTATCTATGGGCGGCCGGCGCATTCTGGTGGGGGCGTGGCTGGGAGGGACGCAGAGCATGAGCGACCCGCAGAGCAATCCGCGATTCGGCAACGGGCACGAGCACATGAGCGCGAATCCCGACGCGGTCGGCTTCGAGGACCTGATCCCCGAGCAGGGCCTTCACGCGCTCGCCGACCAGGAGCAACGCGTGCGCGAGTTCATCCAGGCACACCCGCTCGCGGTGATCGCGGGTGCGCTCGTGATCGGCTTCGCATTCGCGCGCGCTGCGGGGCTCGGATGCATGGTGAGCGATGGAAGCGATGAGAGCGCAGCTCGCGAGTGCGGTGATCGAGCGCCCGTTCGCGGCGACCGCAACCGCGGCCGGCGTCGGCTTCGTGCTCGGCGGCGCGTATCGACGCGCGCCGCGCTCGCGCTGTTGATCCAGGCCGGGACGCGGATCGCCGCGACCTGGCTCAGCGAAGCGATCCGTCAGCAGGACGAGAGCCTCGCAGCGGGAGGAGAACCGCGCACGGACGGCGACCAAGCCCGTATCCCTGGAACAGGAGTAACACGATCATGACCCTTGCCAACCTCGCCAGTCAGGCTGCGAGCCGCGCCCTCGGCCCGCGAGCTGTTGAACCGAATCGGCCTGGAACGCCGGCGCTCGCGCGCAGCGCCGCCGCAGCGCGCGGGATGGATCGGCGTGGGCATAGCCGTCGGCCGTCGGCTCGCGCTGTTCTTCGCACACGCGCAACGGACGAGGCGATGCGCGAAGCGCTCGGCGAGCAGGCGAAGCGCGCGCGCGACTACGTCGCGCCGCCAGGAAGGCGACGGGGATCCGCGGCGGCGGACCTCGCCGTCGCGCGCGCCCGCGCCGCCTGACCTGCCCTGAAGGCGGCCCGTTTCGCTTCTAATTCAACCTGCTGCTCGGCCAGGATCCGCTCCCCGAAGAGCTTCGCCCGTCGCTCGGCGTGATCGATCGCCAGACACGCAGTGTGGCACGGCTCGTCGAAGACCTGCTCTACGTCTCGCGGATCGTGGCGCAACGAACTCGCGCTGCACATGCAAGCGCGCGATCGTCACGGTTGCGCGACAGCGAAGCCGGGGATCCGCGCGAAGCTGTTGCCGCACCTGTTCGATATCTTCGTGCACGCCGACTCGCTGCGGAGTCGGTGCCGCGCGTTCGGCATCGGGCTCACGCTGTGCGCCGGATCGTGGAGCTGCACGGCGGCACTGGTCAGGAGCGAGCAGCGCGACGGGATGGGCTACGGCGGTGAGTTCATCGCGCGGATCCCGCTCGTGAAGCAGTCGACGCGCCAGCGCCGGCCGCGACCGAAGCGCGCCGCGCAACGCCGGTCGAGCGCCGCGTCCTGATCGTCGAGGACAACCGCGATCGCGGAGAGAGCCTCGCGATCGCTCGAGTCGCGCTCGGCAACGGTGCGCACGGCGGGCGATGGCGCCGGGCGATCGCGATCGCGGGCGAGTTCCGCCCGCACGCGGTCGCGCTCGACGTCAGCCTGCCGACCTCTCCAGGCTACGAGGTGGCCCCAGCTGCGCTGCGCGAGCGCTGGGGCCGGGAGATCGCGCTGGTCGCCGTCACCGGCTGGAGCGAGAAGCGACATGGAGCAGCGCGCGAGGCGGGCTGATCGTCGTGTGCTGGTGAAGCCGCATCGACGCGGGCGCTCTGAAGGTATTCGACTCGTTGGTGACGATCGGACCCACGTTGATCACCGGCTACCAGTACTCGGCGTCGCGTAGTAGTCGTACACCTTCGACCCGAAGCTGCGGTCGGCCATATCTGGGCCAGTGGTCCGTCGAAGCCCGGCGCGTTCTTGAGCTGATCCTGTCTCGTTGAGCACGACGTGGTTCGGCGCGCGCAGCTGCGCCCACGGCACTGCGAACAGCTTGTCGCCGATCCCGAGGAAGCCGCCGAACGGCACCACTGCGTACGCGACGCGATCGTCCGTGCATGTCGAGCATCACTTCCTCGATTTTGCCGAGGTCTCGCCCTGCGGATTGACGACCCGTCGCCGATCACGGTGGTGGCGGAGGAGCACGATGCAGGTTGTTCAGATGATGATCTTCCTCCCTGTTCGTTCATCGAGCTGGATCGAGAACTTCGTCTCGATCTGCGGGAATCGGAGCAAGCCGCGTGCCAGCCCTGATCAGGATCTTCTTGCACTGCGCTCGCTTCCGGGGCCGGCACTCGCCGTCGCAGACGGGACCCTCGGGTGCAGCGAAGAGGCGCGCCCGCCCGCCTTCGACGAGCAGAGCCAGTCCTTCTCGTCGCCCTGCGGGTCTCCCTTCACGCACGCGCCGGCCGCGCTACAGCACGCGCCCGAGGTTGTCCACCACGCGCTGCCGCTTCGGATCCGCGGCGCAGTACCACTCGCCCAGCGCGTCGGGCTGACAGCGCGCGGGCGTCACGACGAGCGACGGCAGCGCCACGCTCAAGCACGGGCGGCGAGCAGAATCTGCAAAGATCGCATTCGCGCTCCGACGCATCGCGTTCCTCTCCTCGCTATCAGTGGCCATGCAGATTCCAGGCCACTGCGCACGGCGCTCTGAATCGCCGGCGAGCAGCTGCCTCGCGTCGTTTCGCTGTCGGCAGCCAGTCTCGCCGTGGCCCGCGCTGTCGCTCGCGACGATGTGCGCACGCTTCGCCGCCCGCGCGCGACGAGATCCTGGAGGACGTCGCCGCAGCGCGCGCGCCGAACGCGGTGTGCGCCCCGCCGCTCACACCGGTCTCGGCGTTCCGGCACGCCGCACCGAGCGAAGCGCGGCGGCGCTTCAGTAGCGCCAGCTCGACGACTGCGTCAGGCGCTCGCTCACGCGCCGCCCGCTGATCGCGGGCAATCGTCGAAGCTCTGGTCGACAGGCCGATGACGCACGCCGCGCAGCTCGCCCGCGATCCTCGCACGCGCGCCGGCACGTCCACCTCGTGACCTACATCCTCGGTACGCGCGACGAGGTCGGCCGGAAGTGCCGCGATGCGCTGGTCGAGCGCGCGCTGCGGTGTCGAAGGTGCGCGCGTGATGTTCGACAGCATCGGCGGTCTGTCGATCGGGCCCGGTATCGCCAGGCGCTCGAGGATGCCGGCGTCAGGTGCACGAAGTACGCGACGGCGCGATCAATCCGCTCTGAGCAGCACGTGACTGCTGGCGGATCGTCCGAGCGCGACCTGCCGCAAGCTCCTGATCGTCGACGCACCGCGTTGGGCGGGGTTGGGATCAGTGACACCCCCAGCCAGCCGCCCGCATCCGGCTCGATGCGAGCACGGCTGGCGCGGCAGATACGCGCGTCCGGATCACCGGTCCCGGTCGTTGGCCGAGTTCCAGCGCCTGTTCATCGCGAGCTGGGAGAAGGGAGGCCGGGCCGGATCCGCGACGGCGCGGCTGGCTGGCCCGTCGCGCCCGACGACGCCGACGGTCTCGTTGCGCGCGGTCGCGCGAGAAGGCGAGACGCGTCCGATCTCGTGGCCGAGTCCGGTTCGCGCTGGCTCGTCAGCAGGGTGCGCCGCGCCGAGCAGAACCCCGATTCGCCGCAGTGAGCGTACCGCGCTGCGATCGCGGGAGCCAGCGCCGCGTCCTGAGATCGAGGCCTAGTTTCGGCCTCCGGAACCCGGAGTTCCTCGCGGCGCTGCGCGCGCCGCCGCAGACGGCCTCGCGGCGTGGACGTGCGCCTGCTCGTGCCCGCGAACAGCGACGCTCGGCCTGCTGCTGCACGCGTCGCGTCATCTCTACTGGTGCCAGCTGCTCGACGCGGGCGTGCGCATCTGCGAGTACGATGGACGCACGCTGCACGCGAAGACCGCGGTCGTCGACGGCATCTGGTCGACGCGTGGTGGTCGAGCAACCTGACTACCACCAGCTTCATCCACAACAACGAGGCTAACGCGATCATCGTGGGCCGCGGCTTCGCCGGGCAGATGGAGAAGATGTTCGGCGCACGACCGCCGCGAACGCGCGCGAGGTGACGCGCGACGCGCATGACGCGGCTCTGGCGCGCGACCGCGTGATTCAGGCGCTCGCCGGCAGCCTGAAGCCGCTGATCTAGCGCTGCAGCTTCTACAAACGACCCTGTGCCGCAGCCTGCGCTTGCACGCGCGACCGCGCGCGGCACGCGCGGCATGCCGCTGCTTTCGATCCGCAGCGCGATGGCGTCGACGCAATTCCACGAAGTCGGCCGAAGCGCTGCGCGCCGAGACGCGCGACATGCACCGCGCGATCACGCTCGCTCATGGAAGAGCTCGACGCGATCGACTGGTACGCGCAGCGTATCGACGCGAGCCGACGACGCGAGCGCTCGCCGCCGTGCTCGCGCACAACCGCGACGAGGAGAGGGAGCACGCGTGCATGGTGCTCGAGTGGATCCGCCGCCACGATCGCGAGCTTCGACGAGTTCCTGCGCCGGTATCTTGTTCTCGACGGTCCGATCGCGAGTCGAGAAGACGCGAGTGCCAGCGGCTGACGCAGCGCGGGAGCTCCAGGCGCGAATGGCACGCTCGCGCATCGGCAGCCTGCGCGCGGCGGAAGCGGTGGCGATGATCGAGGCTCGAACCGCGATCTCGCGCCGATGGCGACGTGGTGTGGTGGCGCGTCGAAGCAGGAGGCGCGCGACGTCCTGTGGCTCCATCTCGCCGCGCGGCGCGCTCGTCGACTTCCGAGGAGCCCGCTCGGCTGGACCCACTCCGCGGTCGATCTCTGGCGCGTCGCAGCCGAGTCTCGCGGCCAGCTCGCGGTCGCCGTCGTTCCGGCGGCGCGTCGTGCGCTCCGCTCGATCGAGCCGGGCGTGCCGTTCGAGCTCGAGCGCTCGAGCTCGAGCGGATCGAGCGCGGCGCGGCGAGCGTCGATCTCGATCCGCTGCGCGATGCGGCGCGCGAGTTTCGCGGCCGCCGAGGATGCCAGCGCGCTGTTCGACGGTACTGCCCGACGCGCGGCATTCTGGGCCGATCACCGACGCGGCGCATCCGGGCGTACGCGCTGCCGGGCGATCCGATCGAGCTGCCCGGCGCGGTCGAGCGGGCGCTCGAGCAGCTGCGCCAGGCCGGCGTCGGCGGGCCGTACGGCGTCGCGCTCGGCTCGGCTGCGTACGCCGCGCTCTCGCGCACGGTCGGCGCCGGCGGCTATCCGGTGATGAAGCACCTCCGGCAGCTGATCGACCGGCCCGTGGTGTGGGCGCCGTCGCTGCGCGGTGGGCATCGCGGTGAGGCCTGCGCGGCGGCGACTTCAGATTGATCTGCGGGCCGCGACGCCGCGATCGGATATCTGAGCCACGACGACAAGCAGGTCTGCCTCTATCTCGAGGAGAGCTTCAGCGCCGAGCTGAACGGTCGCCCGAGGCCGTCGGACGCCGCTGGCGACGCCGGCGAGACGTTGACGAGCGACCGCGATGGAGAAGTCGCGAAGAAGTTCGCCATCTGCCGCCGTATCCGAAGGACGCGCTTCGCGCCGTTCATGCAGCGCCGAGACGCTCGAGCTGCACTACGAGAAGCACCACAAGGGCTACCTGAAGAAGCTGAACAGACCTCGTGAAGGGCAAGCCCGAGGCCGAGCAGAGCCTCGAAGAGCTGATCCGGCACCGCGAAGGGCGACCTGTTCAACAACGCCGCGCAGGTGTGGAACCACAACTTCTACTGGCAGAGCCTCGCGCCGAAGCGCGGCGGCAAGCCGAGCGACGGAGCTCGCGCGAGCGGATCGACGAGTCGTTCGGCTCGTACGCACAGCTTCCGCGAAGGAGTTCGCCGAGGCCGCGAACGGCGAATTCGGCTCGGGCTGGGCGTGGCTCGTGCAGGGCGATGAGCGGCGAGCTGCCGGTCGTGCAAGAGCGACGACGCGGAGAACCCGCTCCAGCGCAACTCTCGTGCCGCTGCTCGACGCTCGACGTCTGGGAGCACGCCTACTACGTCGACTACCGCAAACGAGCGCAGCGCGCTACGTCGAGGCGTTCCTCGACCACCTGCTGAACTGGGAGTTCGTCGCCACCAACTGACGCTCACTCCGGCGCGATCGACGCCGACGGAGATCCGCGGCGAGGGCGATCCAGAGGCGGACGCGCGCTACCGCGAGGCGCGACCGCGTTCGCGCGGAAGAAGCGCTGAAAGGTGATAGATTGGAGCTCGCCCCTTTCGCAGGAGGAGCCGGGCGATGAAGAGCTTCGCGGGACAAGATCGCCGTGATCACGGGCGGCGGGACCGGGATGGGCCGCGAGCTGGCGCGCCAGCTCGCCGGCCGAGGGCTGCCACGTCGCGATGTGCGACGTGTCCGGCAGAGAACGATGGCGCAGACGCAAGGCGCTTGTGCGAGGCGGAGCGCCGCGCGGGCACGCGCGTCACGCACGCACGCTCGCCGACGTCTCCGACGAGGCGCAGGTGCTCGCGTTCCGCGACGCGGTCGCGCGCGAGCATCGCGACCGATCGCATCGACCTGCTGTTCAACAACGCGGGCATCGGCGGCGGCGGCAGCTTCTTCGCGCGACGAGCGCGACGAGTGGGAGAAGACGCTTCGCACGTGTGCTGGTGCGGCGTGTACTACTGCTCGCGCGCGTTCCGTGCCGCTGCTGCTCGCGAGCCGGAAGGCCACCTCGATCAACACGAGCAGCGTGAACGGCTTCTGGGCCACGCCTCGGCCCGACACCGCCGCACACCGCGTACAGCGCAGCGAAGTTCGCGGTGAAGGGCTTCACCGAGGCGCTGATCAACGACTTCCGCGTGAACGCGCCGCACGTGAAGGTGTCGCTCGTGATGCCGGGTCACATCGGCACGTCGATCATCATCAACTCCGGCGCGCATCCTCGGCCGCGATCCGAAGGAGATGACCGACGACCAGCTCGAGCGAGGCGCGCGAGCAGCATCGCGCGATGCGGCTTCGGCGTCTCGAGCGGCGCAACGAACGACGAGATCCGCCAGATCGTGCATGCTGCGCGCGGAGATCTTCCGCGACCAGGCGCCGATGAGCGCCGCCGAGGCAGCCACCGTGATCCTCGACGGCGTGCGCGAGGCGCTGGCGCATCCTCGTGGGCGAGTGCGCGCACGCTCGACCGGATGGTGCGCAGCGAGGCGCCCGAGGAGGCCTACGAAGCCGTCGTTCACTGGAGCGCTTCGTCGCCGCCTCGGGCTGGAAGCTCACGCCGCAGCGCAAGTAGCGCGCTAGACGCACGGCTGCGCCTCGACGCGCCAGCTCGTTCGCGACGTTCGTCACGCCGTCGACGCAGCATCGCCTGGCGCGCGGCCTCTCGCTTGCCGTCCTCGGTGCTGACGGCGCCCTGGAGCGTCACGAAGCCGTCGTGCGTGTCGACGTTCACCTTGAGCGGCGCGATGCCCGGCTCGCGGATCAGCCGGCACCTTCACCTTCGTGGTGATCCAGGCGTCGCCGATCCGGATTCGCCGACGCCGTGATCGGCGCGAGCGAGCACGCGGCGGCGGCCGCGGCTGGTCCAGGTGTTCGCGGTTCTCGAACGCATGGGGATTCCTCCTTCCGCGCATAGCAGAAGCAGGCGTCCGTGCCAGGCTCGCTCGCGCGCAGCGTGCGCCCGCAGCGACGCGCAGCTGCAAGATCTACCGGCGCGCGTCGTAACTCTTGCAACGCGTGCGACTCCCCGCGCGCGCAGATCCACCGCGCGCCCGCGACCGCTGGCACCCTTCGTTGCAATGCGAGCCCGGCGGGAGGTGCCCGGTTGGCGCAGTGGTTCCAGCGCGAGATCTGGTCGCGGCGGTCGCCCGCCTGCTGCCGCGGCTCGGCGACACCGAGCGCGCCGCGCTCGAGGCGGGCACGGTCGGCTGGGACGGCGAGCTGTTCTCGGGCGTCGCCGGATTGGCGGCGCTGCTCCGCGCAGCGAGCCGAAGCCGCTCTCGGGCGCCGAGCAGGCGTTCCTCGACGGCCCGGTGCAGGACGCTCTGCGCGCGGCTCGACGACTGGGAGATCGCGCGCGCGGGCGACCTGCCCGACGAGATCTGGCAGATCTTCCGCCGCGAGCGCTTCTTCGGGCTGATCATTCCCGAGCGCTACGGCGGCCGCGGCTTCTCGGCTCGCGCGCACTCCGCGGTGGTGATGAAGCTCGCGAGCCGCAGCGTCACCGCCGCGGTGCACGGTGATGGTTCCGAACTCGCTCGGCCCGGCCGAGCTGCTGCTCCACTACGGCACCGACGAGCAGCGCGACCACTACCTGCCGCGGCTCGCGCGCGGCGAGGAGATCCCGTGCTTCGCGCTCACCGGACCCGAGGCCGGCAGCGACGCGGCCGCGACCGCAGAGCGAGGGCGTCGTGTGCCGCGGCAAATGGCGACGGCCGCGAGAGTCGCTCGGCATGCGCCTCTCCTGGCGCAAGCGCTACATCACGCTCGCGCCGGTCGCGACGCTGATCGGCCTCGCGTTCCGGCTGCGCGATCCCGACCATCTGCTCGGCGAGCGAGCCGACGAGCTCGGACATCACCTGCGCGCTCGATGCCCGGCCGCGACCTGCCCGGGCATCGAGATCGGCGAGCGCCACGATCCGATCGGCGTGCCGTTCCAGAACGGGCCGACGACGCGGCGACGGCGTGTTCGTTCCGCTCGACTGCGATCATCGGCGGGCGCGACGGCGCGGGCCAGGGCTGGCGGATGCTGATGGAGTCGCTCGCCGCCGGCCGCGCGATCTCGCTGCCGTCGCGTGGCCGTCGGGGCGGCCGAAGCTCGCGGCGCGCGTGGTCGAGCGCCTACGCGACTGGTGCGCGAGCAGTTCGACACGCCGATCGGGCGCTTCGAGGGCGTCGAGGAGCCGCTCGCGCGCATCGCCGGGCTCACCTACGCTGATCGACGCGGCGCGCGCGCTCACGCTCGCGGCGCGTCGACGCGGGCGAGCAGCCCGCGGTGGCTCTCGGCGATCGCGAAGGCCTACCTGCACCGAGGCGATGCGCGTGGTCGGTGAACGACGCGATGGACGTCCGCGCGGGCGCGGCGATCATGCGCGGGCCGCGCAACATCCTCGCCGCGCTCTACGCGACGATGCCGATCGGCATCACCGTCGAGGGCGCGAACATCCTCACGCGCTCGATGATCATCTTCGGCCAGGGCGCGATCCGCTGTCACCCGTTCGCGCTCGAGGAGATCCGCGCCGTCGAGGCCGGCGACGTCGCAGCGCTTCGACCGCGCGTTCTTCGGCCACGCTCGCGCCACGTGCTCGCGAACGCGGCGCGCGCGTTCGTGCTCGGGCTCACGCGCGGACGGCTCGCACGCGCGCCGCGCGGACCGCTGCGCCGGCACGTGTCAGCGCGCTTCGGCCGCGCGAGCGCGGCGTTCGCGCTCGTCTCGGACGCCGCGATGGCGCACGCTCGGCGGCTGGCTCAAGCGGCGCGAGGCGATCACGGGCCGGCTCGCCGACGCGCTCGCGTGGCTCTACCTCGGCTCGGCGGTGGTGAAGCGCGCGCACGACGAAGGCGCGACGGCGAGCAGCGCCGATCGCGCGCTGGGGCGGCCGAGCACGCGCTCGCGTAGCATCGAGCACGCGCTCGCGGGCGTGCTGCGCAACCTGCCGTCGCGGCCGGTCGCGTGGCTGCTCGCGCTGCTCGTGTTCCCGCTCGGCCGCCGCGAGCGCGGGCCCGACGACGCGCTCGGCGCGCAGGCGGCGCGACGCACTGCTCGACGACGATCGCGCGCGCGACGCGCTCACCGCGAGCATCTTCCTGCCGCGCGCCGACGAGCTCGGCCTCGGCCAGCCTCGACACCGCGCGGCGCATCGTCAGCGCCGCCGGCGCCGGCGAGCACGACGAGCGCGCGCGCCGCGCCGTCGGAACACGCGCGCGACGCGGTGATCCCGCGTCGATGCGTTCGACCCCGAGGAGTACGCGCCGAGCTGCGCCGCTGAGCCGGGCCCGTACCTTCCCGCCATGGAACGTGCGCTCATTGCGAGTCATCTGATCGTCTACGTGGCGGACGCCCGACGCGTCGATCGCGTTCTGGTGCAAGGGAATGGGCGGCGTGCTCGAGCGAGGACGGCGAGCTCGAGGCGCCCGCGCTGGACGCGATGTTCGGGCGCAGGTGGCGTGCGAATCCGACGACACGTTCATCGCGATCGGCGGCGTGCGGCTGCACACGATCGAGCCGCTCGACGTGCGCGCGAAAGTTTCGCGCAGCGAGCCGCAGGCGAGCGAAGGCCATCGGTCGGGCGAACGCGGGGCGATGCGCACGTCGGGGATCGACGGGCTCTCGTTCGCGGTCGACGACATCGAGTCGGCGCACGCGCGCACCGCCGCCGAGGGGCTGCGGCCCACTCCGATCTACGATTCCCGCGACATCGAGCAGCCCTGCCGGATGTTCTTCCTCGACGATCCCGACGGCATCCGCGTCGAGATGATCCAGCCCTTCGCTAACGTGCGGGGCCTCCACCCCGGAGGCCCCCATGAGCGACGCGGTCCAGCCCTTCCGCATCCAGACGAGCGACGACGCGCTCGACGATCTGCGCCGGCGCCTGCGCGCCACGCGCTGGCCCCGAGGCCGAGTCGTCGGCGACTGGTCGCAGGGGATCCCGCTCGCCTACGTGCAGGAGGTCTGCGCGTACTGGGCCGAGAAGTACGACTGGCGCGAGCGCGAGCGCAAGCTCAACGCGCTTCCCGCAGTTCCGCACGGACGATCGACGGGCTCGGCATCCACTTCTACCACGTGCGCTCGCCGCACGCGGACGCGCTGCCGATCGTGATCACGCACGGCTGGCCCGGCTCGGTGGTCGAGTTCCAGAAGGTGATCGGGCCGCTCACCGACCCGACCGCGCACGGCGGCGACGCGCGCCGACGCGTTCCACGTCGTGTGCCCGTCGCTGCCCGGCTACGGCTTCTCCGACAAGCCGACGCGCGAAAGGCACCGGCGTCGAGCGGATCGCCGACCTCTGGGCGCGCTGATGATCCGGCTCGGCTACCCGCGCTATGTCGCGCAGGGCGGCGACTGGGGTGCGATGGTCACGACGACGATCGGCCTGCAGCGACACGACGCACTGCGCGGCGATCCACCTGAACATGCCGATCGTCGCGCCCGATCCCGGCGACGATGAGCAGCCTCACGCCCGCGCGAGCAGTCCGCGCTCGCGGGCATGGCAGCACTACGGCGAGTGGGATTCGGGCTACTCGAAGCAGCAGAGCACGCGGCCGCAGACGCTCGGCTACGGCCTCGTCGATTCGCCCGCGGGCCAGGCGGCGTGGATCCTCGAGAAGTTCTGGACGTGGACCGACTGCAACGGGCCATCCCGAGAACGCGCTCTCGCGCGACGAGCTGCTCGACAACGTGATGCTCTACTGGCTGCCCGGCGACCGGCGCGTCGTCGGCGCGGCTGTACTGGGAGAGCTTCCGCCCCAGTCGCAGGGCGGTCCGCCGAACGTCACGGTGCCGACCGGCTGCAGCATCTTCCCGAAGGAGATCTTCCGCTCGTCGCGGCGCTGGGCCGAGAAGCGCTTCACGAAGCTCGATCCACTGGAACGAGCTGCCGAAGGGCGGCCACTTCGCGGCGTTCGAGCAGCCCGCGGCGTTCGTGAACGAGCTGCGCGCGTGCTTCCGGCACATGCGGGGCGCGAGATGAGCGCGACCGCGGAGCAGCGCGAGTTCGCCGAGTACGCGCGGCGGTGGCTCGACGAGAACGCGCCGCCGCCGCCGCCCGAGCGCCTGCCCGGTGCTGCCGATCGAGGTCGAGCAGCGGGCCGCTCTGCGACTACCTGCGCGACTGGCAGCAGCGATGCTATGACGGCCGGTCTGGTCGGCGCGGACCTGCCGGTGGAGTACGGCGGCGGCGGGCACACCGGCTTCCAGCGCATCGCGAACCAGCGCGATGAGCGCGCGCCGGCACGCCGTTCCTGCTGAACGTCGTCGGCGCTCAACATGGCGATCGCCGACGATCCTCGTGCACGGCACCGAGGAGCAGAAGCGCCGCTTCATCCCGGCGGCGCTGCTCGTGCGACGAGATCTGGTGCCAGGGCTTCTCGCGAGCCGGGCGCGGGCTCCGACCTCGCGAACGCAGCAGACCAGCGCGGTGCGCAAGGGCGACACGTGGATCGTGAACGGCCACAAGGTGTGGACGAGCCTCGGCCACTTCGCGCAGTGGATGATCCTGATCGCGCGCACGAGCAACGAGCACAAGTACGACGGGCTCACCTACTTCCTGTGCCCGATCGAGGGCCATCCGGGCGTCACCGTGCAGCCGCTGATCAAGATGACCGGCGAGAGCGGCTTCAACGAGGTGCTCTTCGAGAACGTCGAGCTCCCCGACTCGCTGCGGCTCGACGCGGTCGGCAAGGGCTGGACCGTGGCGATGACCACGCTCACCTACGAGCGCGGCGCGGCCGAGGGTGCGCGGCGGCGGCGGCGGCGACCGCGCGAGCGCGATCGAGCGCGCTGATCGAGCTCGCGCGCGCGAGCCAGCGCAACGGCGTGCGCGCGAGCGACGACCCGTTCACGCGCGACGCGATCGTGCAGCAGCGCGATCGTGCACGAGGGCATGATGCAGAACGCGCGGCGCTCGCGCGTGCCGGCGCTCTGCGACCACCCGATGCGCCTGCCGCTGCAGATGAAGGTCACCGGCTCCGAGTACTCGCAGCACAACGCGCGCGGCTCGGCGTCGAGATCGCGGGCGCGCGCTCGACGCTCTACAAGCTCGACGCAGCGGCGCCCGACGGCGGCGCGCTGGCCGATCGCGTATCTCGAACTCGTACGGCCACACGATCGCGGCCGGCAGCAGCACGAGATCCAGCGCAACATCCTCGGCGAGCGCGTGCTCGGCCTGCCGAAGTCGAAGTGAGCGCGGCGACGATGACGCCGGCTACGCCCGCGATTTCGGCTTCGGCGAGGACGAGCAGCTGCTGCGCGACCTCGCGCACCGCTTCCTCGACGAGCACATGCCCGTCGAGCGCCTGCGCGCGCTGGTCGCCGCGGATCCCGACGCGCGCCTACGACGCGCGGCGAGCGGCCCGCTGGGACGAGGGCATCTGGAAGCAGATCGGCGAGCTCGGCTGGGCCGGCCTCGCGGTGCCCGAGTCGGCGGGCGGCGTCGGCGGCAAGATGGTCGGGATCGCGGCGCTCGTCGAGGAGGTCGGCCGCCACGCGCTGCCCTCACCGCTCGTCGCGACGCTGTGCGCCGGCGTTCGCGCTGCGCGCTCGGCTACGCCGGACGCCGACGCGTGGCTCGCGCGGATCGCCGACGGCGCGGCCGCGCGTCGCTCGCGATCACCGACGCGCGCGGCAGCTGGAGCCCGGAGACTGCGGCGTCGACGCGCGCGCGGACGGCGACGGGCGTCGTGCTCTCGGGCGCCGCGCACTTCGTGCAGGACGCGTTCAAGGCGGACTGTCCTCGTCGTCTCGGCGCGCGGCGAGCGCGGCGCTCGTGCTGTGCGCGGTGCCCGCCGACAGCGCGGGGCTCGCGCTCGCGCAGGACCACATCCACGACCTCACGCGCGATCAGGCCACGCGTGCGCTTCGACGGGCGTGCGCGTGCGCGCCGCGAACGTGATCTGCGCCGACGGCGCCGAGCGCTGCGCCGCGCCTGGCCCGCGCTGCTCGTCGCGGTCGCGGCCGACCTGTGCGGCACGAGCGAGTGGCAGCTCCAGACCACCGTCGAGTACGCGAAGCAGCGCAAAGCAGTTCGAGCGGCCAGATCGGCTTCTTCCAGGCGGTGAAGCATCCGCTCGTCAACGCGATGATCGACGATCGACCGCGCGCGCTCGCTCGCTCTACCACGCGGCGTGCTGCATCGACGCGGCGATCCGAGGCGCTGACCGCCGCGCGCATGGCGAAGAGCGCGGCGAGCGACGCGGGCGCGTTCATCTCGGACCGCTCGGTCCAGCTGCACGGCGGGATCGGCTTCACCTGGGAGTGCGACGTGCACCTGTTCTTCAAGCGCAGCCTGCACAACCAGATGCTGTTCGGCGACGGCGCCTATCAGCGCAAGGTGATCGCGGAGACGCTGATCGGGCCGATCGGCGGCTAGCGGGCGCGGCCGGGACATCGAGCTATGCCGCTGCCCACCGCCCGCGATCCGGGAGATGCGCATCCGCCTGCGAACGTGGCTCGAGCGCGTGCTGCCCGCGGGCGCCGCGCCGGAGGTCTCGGAGGTGAGCGCGCCGTCGGGAACCGGGCTCTCGAGCGAGACCGCTGCTCTTCGACGCGCGCTGGCGCGAGTGCGGCGAGACGAGCGGCGGCAGCTTCGTCGCGCGTATGAGCCCCGACATGACGCGCTATCCGGTGTTCCCGACCTACGACCTCGCGCTCCAGTACCGCTGTCTCGAGCTGGTGCGTTCGAAGAGCGACGTGCCGGTGCCGAGGACGCGCTGGCTCGAGCTGGATCCCGATCCGCTCGGATCGGCCTTCTTCGTGATGGAGCGCATCTGGGGCCGCGCGTGCCGCCCGATATGCCGCCCTACGTCTTCGGCAGCTGGGTCACCGAGGCGAGCGAGGCGGAGCGCGCGGAGCTCGAGCGCAACTCGGTCGGCGTGCTCGCGAAGCTGCACGCGATCGACGTCTCGGGTGCCGACGCCGCGTTCCTCGATCGGCCGAAGTACGGCAAGACGCCGCTCGAGCAGCACCTCGCCTATCAGCGCGAGTACTACGACTGGGCGCGCGAGGGCGTGCAGTATCCGACCCTCGAGCGGGTCTTCGACTGGCTCGAGGCGCGCCGCCCGCGGACGAAGGGCCGACGATGCCTGAACTGGGGCGACTCGCGGATCGGCAACATGCTGTACCAGGCCGTCACCCCGGTCGCCGTGCTCGACTGGGAGATGGCCGCGCTCGGCGCGCCCGAGGTCGACCTCGCTTGGATGCTCTACATGCACGAGTTCTTCCGCGGGCTCCGGCGAGGCCGCCGGGGTCTAAACCGCATCCGGGCTTCCTCCACCGCGAGCGCGTGACGAAGACCTACGAGGAGCTCTCGGGCGCCGCGTGCGCCACCTCGACTACTACGAGATGTTCGCAGCGCTGCGCTATGCGATCGTCTCGCTCCGCACGACCGGCCGCGGGATCGCGCTGGGGCAGATGGCCCCGCCCGAGAACTTCGAGGACCGCCTGATGATCCGCGGCCACCTCGAGCTGATGCTCTCCGGAGAGTACTGGCGCCGAACCGGCAGGACGTCCGCGACCCGCGGCAGTGATTGATCGCGCGAAGTCCCGGGGAGCATAGAATGCTCCCATCCAATGGGAGGGAATCCATGCGGATCTCGATTTCGCTGTTCGCCGTCGGAACGGCGCTGGTGCTGGCTCTGGCGGCTTCCGCGATCACGATCGATTGGGTCACCGTCGGGGCGCCCGGCAATGCCGGGGATACCAGCCCGAAGAACTGCGGCCAGGGCTTCGACCAGCCCTGCGGCTCCGTCTCGTACGAGTACCAGATCGGGAAGTACGAGGTGACGAACACGCAGTACGCCGAGTTCCTGAACGCGGTCGCCATCACCGATGCCAACGGGCTCTACAACACGAACATGAACGACAGTACCAGCTTCGGCGGCATCACTCCGCTCCGGCGCCTCGGGCAGCTACAGCTATGCGGCGAAGCCCGGCTTCGAGAACGCGCCCGTCACGTACGTCTCGTTCTTACGATGCGGCGCGCTTCGTCAACTGGCTCCAGAACGGCCAGCCCGGCGGCGGGACGCAGACCGCCCTCACGACGGAGGACGGCGCCTACACGTTCTCGATCAGCGGACTCAGCGCGCAGCAATGCCGGCGCCACCGTGTTCGTGCCGAACGAGCACGAATGGTACAAGGCCGCCCTACTACGACCCGGTTGCAGCCGCCTACTTCGACTATCCCGACCGGTACCAACGCGGCAATCGTCTGCGAGCCGCCGGCGGGTGGCGGGAACTCGGCGAACCTGCAACGACGGGCTCGCGCCGGACGTGCTCACGGACGTGGGCGCCTACGTGCTCTCCGACAGTCCGTTCGGCACGTTCGATCAGGGCGGCAACGTCCGGGGTGGCACGAGGAATCAGGGCAGCGGCCGCGGAGTCAGGGCGGGAGCTGGAGCGACGGATCGATCGGCCTCTCTTCCAGCTATTCGGTCTACGGCATCGCCAACGCCGAGGACGCCACCACCGGATTTCGCGTCGGAGGGATCGCGTCCAGTTCCCGAGCCGGGGACCTGCCTGCTGTGATCGCCGGACTGTTGGGCCTCGCCGGCTGGCGCAGGAACAGCGCGTAGCGAGCAGCTCGATCTACAGAACCCGAGCTGCCGGTCCGCGGCGTCGGAATCGAAATCCTCGAAGCGGATCAGGTCGAGCCGCGTGTGAGCGGCGCGCACCTTCGGCGTGAGCAGGCCGAGCTGCTTCAGGTTGGGCACGATCGCGCGCGAACAGCATGCTGCGGAACATCCGGCCGACCTCCGACGCGAGCACGACCTCTCTGCACCTCTTCGCGTTCCAGCCCATCGCGCGGGCGAACTCGCTCGCCGATCAGGCGGTCGCGCATCAGCTCGGACGCGTAGATGATGAAGTCCTCGCGGTCGCGCGAGCTCGTTCGCGGGCATGTCCTTGTAGTAGTCGCGCAGCGAGAGCACGCCGAACGCGACGTGGCGCGACTCGTCGCGCATCACGTACTTGAGCAGCTCCTTCAGCAGCGGCTCCTGCGCGATCTGGAACAGATTGCCGAACGCGGCCATCGCGAGGCCCTCGATCAGGATCTGCATGCCGAGGTACTTGAAGTCCCAGCGGCTGTCGCGGATCGTCGCGTCGAGCAGCTCCTTCGAGCGATGCGTTGATCGGCCACTCCCATTCCATCTTCTCGCGCAGGTAGCGGCTGAACACCTCGACGTGGCGCGCCTCGTCCATCGTCTGCGTGCCCGCGTAGTACTTCGCCTCGATCCACGGCACCGCCGCCGACCAGCTGCGACGCGACGATCAGCGCGCCCTGCTCGCCGTGCAGGAACTGCGAGAGCTGGAGCGCGAGCTGCGCGTGGCGCGCGCGCGCGAGCTCCTTGCCGGTCGAGCTTCTGGAACGGCGGGTAGTCGCGCAGCGGGTTGATCGCGGCCGGGCATGATCTCGCTCTCGGGATCGACGCTGCGTGTTCCAGGCGAGCTGCGTGGTGCCGTTCCACTGCTCGCGCTTCGCCTTCTCGTAGAGGTCGCGCAGGCCCTCCTTCACGCTGCCGTAGTTCCAGGCGTAGCTCGTGTCGAACGAGGTGAGGATCGGTCTCGAGCTCCTGGTCGAGCCCGTCCGAGCGTGTTCACGACTGCGGTTGCCATGATCGTCTCCCCACGGATGCCGGGGACGGTCGCCGATGGCGCGCCCGAGCTCATTCGCGACGCGGAGCGGCGCCCGGAAGAGGGTCGCCTGGCCCTTCCGGGCGCCGGCGCTCCAGCGGTTGCCGCGGGCTCCACCGTCGCTCTGCCGCGACACCCAGCGGTGTCCGCCTGCCGACCCGTGGAATCGCAGCCAGACGGCGCGATCGACCACGGAACGAACACCGAACTGGGCCTCGCTGGAACGAGCAACGCGTCCAAGATACGCGCGCGCGGCCGCGCAGCGATCAACCAAAAGCGAAGTCATTCCCGACAGCTTGGCCCGGATTGTCGCGCGCGCCGCGATGTGCCGGTGAAAGCATCGCTGAACTCCGGCACCCACCGGCGGAAGTTGCCGGTCGGCTGGTCGCTTGCGGGTTCGGTGTTACAAAGGGAGGAAGTCGCGCGGCGATCGTCCCGCGCGGTCTGGCCGCTTGGAGGGGTGACATGGTCGACGTACGAGATGATGTAGGCGACGAGAGGTACTTCGAGCCAAGACGAAGCGCGTCTCCGACGGGTTCGACGCGCGCTCCTGCGCGAGCCGCTCAGCGTGATGCCCGACGCAGCGCCCGCTGACGCTCTCGCCGGAGCGCCACCGTCACCGAGGCGATGCGCGCGATGCAGCGCGAGCACCGCGGCTGCGTGCTCGTGACCGACGACGGCACCGACGCGCAGCAAGCTGATCGGGCATCTTCACCGAGCGCGACGTGCTGTTCCGGATCGTCGACAAGCGGCCGCAACCCGGCGGCGCTGCCGATCGGCGACGTGATGACGCCGAATCCCGAGAACCTCGTCCGCGCGCGCGCGACCGTCGCCTACGTGCTCAACAAGATGTCGGTGGGCGGGTTCCGTCACGTGCCGGTGGTCGACGACGAGCACCGGCCCGTGTGCGTGATCTCGGTGAGCGACGTGGTGAACTTCCTGGTCAACGCGTTCCCGCGCGAGGTGCTGAACCTGCCGGAGCCGGGCACGCCGATCCCGGTCTCGCGCGAAGGCGCCTGAGCCTGTTCGGGCGCGCGGCCCGACGCGGATCTCGTCGCGCGATGCGCCGACGCTGCGGCGCATCCTGCCGCACGTGTCGCCGCGGCCGGAACGAGTCGCTCTTCTACCTGCCGAACGAGGTCGACGTGGAGGCGGCGTTCGAGTTCCTCGACAAGCACAACCGCACGCGCCCGCCCGAGCGCCCCGCGACGCTGTTCCACCTGCTGCTGCGCGCGGTGCGCGCAGGGCATCGCGCCTGCGCCGCGCGTGCAACCGCTTCGTGAAGGGCGGCCGGCTCTGGCAGCGACGCGGCATCTGCGTGACGTTCAGCGCCAAGCGCGAGCTCGTCCGACTCGGCGCCGCTGCTCACGATCAAGCGCCGCTTCGACCCCGAGCGCGAGTCGCTCGACGAGATGATCGACGGCGTCGTACGCGCAGGCTCCAGCCGGCGCGCGCGCGGCGTCGAATCGACGAGCGACAAGGAGACGCGGCTGCTGATGCGGCTGCCCAACGCTGCTCACCGGCGCGCTCGTGCGCGGCGCCGACTGGCTCGACCGCTTCGGGCTGCTGCCGCGCGCGATGATCGAGCCCGACCCGATGTATCACCATCGGTGTTCGTCGCGAACCTGCGGCTCGGTCGGACACGACGCGGGCTTCCACCATCTCTGGGAGCGCGGCACCTGCTCGGCGTTCTGCGTGATGGGGCGCGCGTGAAGCCGGGCGCCGAGCGGGCGCCGGATCGCGAGCGTGTTGCTGGACCTGGGACGAGCGCGTCGAGGACGGGCTCTACTCGTTCGGCTACACGAACGGCGTGAAGCTGCGGCTCGAGAGCCCCGGAGCTCTTGCTCGCCTCGCCTTCGGAGCTGCGTGAGCGCGGCGACGACTGAATCTGTCGGCCGGATGACGGACGGCTGGTGCGCGGCCGGCGCAGCCGGCGCGCGGATCCGCACCGCCGGCGCGCGAGCTGTTCCGCGAGCGCGGCTTCGACGGCACCACGCTGCGCGCGATCGGCGAGCGCGCGGGCATGGGCGCGAGCTCGATCTACCGCCACGTGAAGTCGAAGCACGAGCTGCTCGTGCTCGAGCTCGCCGAGGCTGCAGGAAGAGGCGTGGCTGCGCTTCCGGCCAGCGCCGACGACAAGTCCGCGCCGACGCGCGAGCGCGTGCAGCGCTTCCTCGAGGTGCAGCACGCGCTGCTCGCGTCTGACGCCGATCTCGTCGTGATCGCGCTGCGCGCCACCACCTATCCCGAGGCGCCGGTCGCGCGCCGCGCGCTCGCGCTGCAGGACCGCGCGATCGGCCTGCTCACCGAGATCGCTCCAGTCGCGCGGCGCGACCTCGCGCCGAGCGTCGACGCGCTCGCGGCCGGCCGCGCGCTTGTTCCACGCCGCGAGCGGCGCGCCGGATCAGCTGGGCGAACGGCCTGCTCTCGAGCCGGCGTGCCGCCGCGCGGTCGACGAATCGGTCGACCTCTTGTTCCGCGGATTGTCGGCGCGCGCCGATTAGAGATCCGCGTCGCGCTCGACTTCGGCGGTCTTCTTTGCGAGCCAGCTCGCGTACATGCGTCGCCGGTCCATGCGCGCTGCTCCACCGCCGCGCGTGCGCTCGCGCGTTGTAGTGGTAGACCCAGGCGTTGATCCGGTTCGCGCGCGCGCTGTCGCGCTGCGCGATCACCCTGGCGGGCACGCCGGCGATCACCGAGCCCGGCTGCGAAACTGCTGGCCTTCCGGCACCACCGCGCCGCCCGCCACGATCGAGCCCGCGCCCGATCACCGGCGCCGTCCATCACCACCGGCGTTGATCGCCGACCAGGCAGTGGTCCTCGATCGTGCAGCCGTGCAGTCGCGCGTGGTGCGGCGATCGAGCAGAACTCGCCGATCCGTGGTCGGCGTCGTCGTAGCCGACGTGCACCATCACGAAGTCCTGCAGGTTGCGTCATGCGCCCGACGCGGATCTCCTGGCACTCGGCGCGCAGCACCGCGTTGTGCCAGACCGACGGCGCTCGGCGCCGATCGCCACGCGCCCGTAGATCTGCGCGCTCGGCGGCGATCCACGCGCTCGGCGTCGATCGCCTGCACGCAGAGCTCGCCTCGAACGCGCTCCGAACTCGAAGCTGCGCGGGCGCTGCGCGCAGCGTCGCGTCGACCAGGAAGTCGAGCGCCGTCATCGCGAGCGCCTTGGCGCCGTCGATGCGCGGCGGCGTCGCCCATCTCGAGGCCGCCCACTTCGCGAACTCGGCGTTGTGGATCGTGCAGTGCGACCGGCGCGGCGGCGAGCATCGGGTGGATCGACGGCACGCGCTGGCTCACGTTGCCCATGTCGGTGCTGCCCTGGATGCGTGGCGGCAGCTTGTCGAACGGGAAGAACGGCGCGCCCGAGCTGACTCGGCATTGGCTGCGGAACGCGCTCGCGAGCGGCTCGTTGTAGCGGATGTCGAGATAGTCGGCGGCGCCCCAGCGCGAGCTCGAGCTCGGCGCCGGTCGCCGCGGCGCCCGCGCGGAAGCAGCCCTCGACGCGCGGCTTCAGCGCCTCGAGCTCCGGCCGCGTGGCGCGCGCGCACGTAGAAGCGGCCCGCCGCGCGCTCGGGCACGACGTTGGGCGCCTGGCCGCCGTCGGTGATGATGCCGTGGATGCGCTCCGTCGCGCTGGATGTGCTGGCGCAGCGCCGCGATCCCCTGATAGGCGAGCACCAGCGCGTCGAGCGCGTTGACGCCGCGGTCGGGCATCGCGCGCCGCGTGCGCGGCCTGGCCGCGGTAGCACGACGTCGACCTCGGCGCATGCGCACGCACGGCATCGTTCACCAGGTTGACGCTCGACGGGTGGATCATCATCGCCGCGTCGACGCCGTCGAGCGCGCCCTCGCGCGCCATCAGCTCCTTGCCGCAGCCGCGCTCCTCGGCCGGCGTGCCGAGCACGCGCACGCGGCCGGGCAGCGCGCGCGCCGAGCGGCGCGAGCGCGATGCCCGGCGCCGACGCCCGACGCGGCGATCAGGTTGTGACCGCAGGCGTGGCCGATCTCGGGCAGCGCGTCGTACTCGGCGAGCACGCGCGACGCACGGACCCGACGCGGCGCCGAACTCGGCCGCGAACGCGGTCGTCGAGGCCGTAGGCGCCGGCCGTCGACCTCGAGCCCGGCGCTTGCGCAGCGCCGCGACCAGCAGCGCGCTCGCGTAGCGCTCCTCGAACGCGCAGCTCCGGGCGCGCGTGGATCGCGCGCGAGAGCCGCAGCAGCTCGGCGCGCAGTGCGCTTCGACCGTGGCGCAGACCTCCTGCTTGCGCGCGCGCGAGATCAGGGGGCCGCTGGGCCGTCATGGAGTCTTCGCTCGCCTGCGGCTCTGGCGAAGCTTGCGGCTCCGGCGGCGAGTGTAGCTGGCAACGTAGGCCGTCAACGGAGGAACTGGACATGCGCGCGATCGTCGTCGACCGCTGGATGGATCCCTCGGAGCTCGCGCGTGCGCGAGGCCCCGAGCCGCACGCTGACGCCGGCGCGGCGCTGCTGATCGAGGTGCGCGCCGCCGGCTGCAACTTCTTCGACATCGCTGATGGTGCAGGGCACGCTATCAGGTGAAGCCGCCGTTCCCGTTCGTGCCGGGCGCGGAGCTCGCGGGCGTCGTGCGCGCGGTCGGCGCGAGCGGTGTCGAGGGATTCGCGTGGGCGATCGCGTGCTCGTCGTCGCGGCAACACGGGCGCGTTCGCCGAGACGCTCGTGGTCGCCGGCGCGCAGCGTGCACGGTGCTGCCCGACGGCATGTCGTTCGACGAGGGCGCCGCGCTGCCGATCATCTATCCGACCTCGTACGCCGGGCCTCGTCTACCGCGCGCGAGCTGCGCGCCGGCGAGACGCTGCTCGTGCACGCGGCCGCGGGCGGCGTCGGCGCTCGCGGCGGTGCAGATCGGCAGCGCGCTCGGCGCGCGCGTGATCGCGCACCGCCGGCGGCGCGCGAGAAGTGCGAGATCGCGCTGCGCGAGCGGCGCGACGAGGCGATCGACTACCGCGACGGCGACTTCGTCGAGCGCGTGATCGAGCTCACCGACGGCCGCGGCGCCGACGTGATCTACGACTCGGTCGGCGGCGACATCACCGACCAGAGCCTCAAGTGCATCGCGTGGAACGGCGCGGCTCGTGATCATCGGCTTCGCGAGCGGGCAGCATCCCCGAGATCAAGGCCAACCGGATCCTGCTCAAGAACATCGCGGTCGACGGGCCTGCACTGGGGCGCGCACGCCGAGAAGGACTCCGGACCGGGTCGCCGAGCTGCTTCGCCGCGCTTGTTCCGGCTGCACGCGCGCGGCCAGATCGCGCCGGTGATCTACCGCCGCTACAAGCTCGAGCGAGCTGCCGACCGCGCTCGCCGCGCTCGCGAACCGCGAGACCTACGGCAAGGTGATCATCGAGCCCTGATCCCATGGAGCTCGGAACGCGACTCGGTCGGGCTCCGCAGCAGATTTCCCGTCCGCCAGCCGCCTGCGATCACGTCGCCGACCTGGATCGCGGGCATGCAGATCACGTTCGAGCAGCGTGCGCCGGTTGCACGGGCTGCAGTAGACCGGCCGCCGCACGATCGGCGCGGCCGCGCCGCGTGCGCGCGTCCCAGGGCGCGTAGATCGCGGGATCCTTCGGGCCGTACAGCCCGACGACCGGGATGCCGAGCGCCGCGGCGAGATGGAGCGGACCCGGTGTCGGCGCCGATCACGAGGTCGCACGCCTCGTAGAGCGCGGCGAGCTCGAGGATCGAGCGCGGTCTCGCGGCGCGAGCACCGCGCAGCCCTCCGACTGCCGCCACGACGCGCTCCGCCAGCTCGCGCTCGCGCGGCCCCCAGGTGACGAGCACAGCGCGCCGCGCTCGCGCGCGAGCCGAATCGCAGTGCGGCCGAAGCGCGCCGGATCCCACTGCTTGATCGCGCCCGCAGTCGGAGACACCGGGATGGATCGCGACCACCGGCCGCGCCCGCCGAGCTGCGCCACCTGCGCGCGCGCCCACGCGCGCGTGGCATCGGGGATCCCGAGCACCGCACGCGCGCCGCGCGGATCGATCGCCGAGCGGGCGCAGCAGGTCGGGCGCGCTGCACCTTGAGCTGGCGCGGCCGCTGCGGCACGACGCGATCGGTGGTAGAGCCAGCCCGCGCCCTCCTTCGCATAACCGTGCGCGAAGCCGATCCGGCGCGCGCGCACCCGAGCACCACGCGAGGAAGCTCGAGCGCGCGTTGCTGTGCGCGTCGATCACGAGGTCGTAGCCGGCCGCGCGCAGCTCGCGCACGAAATCCGACGCAGCAGACGCAGCGCCGCGATCACGCGCCACGGCGCAGCAGCTCGACGAGCTGCGCGCGCGGCGCCACCCAGAGCCGATCGATCTGCGGGTGGCCCGCGAGCAGCGACGCGGCCTTCTCCTCGACAGCCAGCCGATCTGCGCGTCGGGCCGCGCGCGGCGCAGCGGCGTCGAGCATCGGCAGCGCGTGGACGACGTCGCCGAGCGCCGAGAGCCGGACGATCAGGATGCGGCTCGCTCGCGGGGTTCGCGTCATCGGACGGAGACCGGGTCAGGAGGGAGAATCAGGCGAGGGAACGCGCAACAGCCTAGCACCGCCGGGACACGCGCGCGGGGAGCTTCGCTACGCCTTTCGAGTCCCACATAGCGCGCAGAACAGGGAGCCCCCGTGAGCGAGCGAACACAGCCACGACGAGCCGCCGCTCCAGGACATCTCACCGAGATCAAGGTCGACGCGAGCCACCTCTACCGCGAGGAGGTGTTCACGGACCTCCGGATCGCCACGATCCGCCGGCTCACGCCCGGTGCGCGCGGACGGCACTCCCGACCCGTCGCGCCCCGGCGCTCTACTCCGGCGCAGACCACGCTGATGTCGCAGGCCGGCCCGCTGCCGGTCGAGGCGCCGATCGAGCGCCGCGTCGCTCAGGAGGCCGCGCGCGAAGTTCCCGCGCCGCGATCCAGGAGGCGGTCGACCGGCTGCTCGAGGAGGCGCGCGAGATCCGCCGGCGCGAGGCGTCGCGGATCGTGGTGCCCTCGGCGGATGCCGCCGCCGCCGCGGCGGCAGCGCGCGCGGCGGCAGGATCATCCGCTGAACGGAGCTGCGCGTCGACGCGTCGGCGAGCGCGCCGGCTCGCGTGTCGGCGCTCTTCGATCGCCGCCGCGCGACGCGCGCGCTGCACTCGCGCTCGCGCACTGGCGCCGGCGCCGGGCATGCGCCACGCGCTTCATGGAAGCGGTCGAGCGCGCGGCTCGCCGCCGCGGGCATCGCCGTGTTCCGCTACCAGTTCCCGTACATGGAAGCAGGGCGCCGCGCGCCCGATCCGCCAGGCGTGCTCACCGCGACGGTGCGCGCGGCGATCGAAGTCGCCGCGGCGCGCGCCCGGGCTGCCGCTGTTCGCGGGCGGCAAGTCGCTCGGCGGCCGCATGACCTCGACCGGCAGCGTCGCAGCGCCCGCTCGCGGGCGTGCGCGGACTCGTCTTCTTCGGCTTCCCGCTCCACGCGCCGGGCCAGCCGGGCGTCGCGCGCGCCGACACCTGCGCGAGCGTCGACTGCCGATGCTCTTCCTCCAGGGCACGCGCGACTCGCTCGCCGATCTCGTCGAGCTGCGGCCCGTGCTCGACGAGCTCGGCGCCGCGCGCGCAGCTGCCACGTCGTCGACGGCGGCGACCACTCGTTCCACCGTGCCCAAGCGCTCGGGCCGCGACGCGACGCACGAAGTGCTCGACGAGATTCGTCAGGTGCACGCGCAGGGCGGGGGGAGTCGGCGACGCGCAGCTGGATACCGCGATGCCGATGCGCGGGATTAGCGCCCGCTGGCAACCGAGGATCAGGCCGCTCGTCGGGACGCCGGTGCCCGCGGTCACGACGACGTGCTCGACGTCCGGCACCTGGTTCACCGAGCGTGCCGCGCACCTGGCGCACGCCCTCGGCGATCCCGTTCATGCCGTGGATGTAGGCCTCGCCGAGCTGGCCGCCGTGCGTGTTGATCGGCAGCGCGCCCGCCGAGCTCGATGCTGCCGTCGCGCAGGAAGTCCTTCGCCTCGCCGCGGCCGCAGAAGCCGAACTCCTCGAGCTGCGCGAGCACGAACGGCGTGAAGTGGTCGTAGAGCACCGCGGTCTGGACGTCGTCGGGCCCGATCCCGGCGGTGCGCGTAGAGCTGCGCGCGCGACGCAGGCCCATCTCGGGCAGCCCGGTGATCTGCGTCGCGGTAGTAGCGCGTCATCATCTGCTGATCGGTGGTCGCGCCCTGCGCCGGCCGCGGCGATCCGCACCGGCGGCTGGCGCAGGTCGCGCGCGCGCTCGAGGCTCGTCACCACCACCGCGACCGCGCCGTCGCTCTCCTGGCAGCAGTCGAGCAGGCGCAGCGGCTCGACGATCCAGCGCGAGCTCTGGTGCTCCTCGAGCGTGATCGGCTTGCTCGTAGAACCACGCGGCCGGGTTGTTCGCGGCGTGCTTGCGGTCGGCGACCGAGACGCGCCCGAAGTCCTCGGTGGTGGCGCCGTACTCGTGCATGTAGCGGCTGCGCGTTCATCGCGACCCACGACGCCGGCGTGAGCAGGCCGTACGGCGAGTGCCAGCCGAAGTGGACCTCCTCGGCGCGTCGGCGCGGTCGGGCGGTCCTGCACGCCGATCGCCGAAGCGCTGCTGCGAGCGCTCGTTCATCGCGCGGTAGCAGACCACGACGTCGCAGACGCCGGTCGCCGACCGCCATCGCCGCGTGCAGGATCGGCGCGCACGCGGCGCCGCCGCCGTAGTGGGTGCGCGAGAAGAAGCGCAGGTCGCCGCCGCCGAGGTAGCGGTTCACCTCGATCTCGGGGTTGTTGTCCATCGTGAACGTCGCCATGCCGTCGACGTCCGCGGGCGCGAGCCCGGCGTCGGCGAGCGCCGCCGAGCACCGCCTCGACCGCGAGGCGCAGCTCGCTGCGCCCGGAGTCCTTCGAGAACTCGGTGGCGCCGATGCCCGGCGATCGCGGCCTTGTCCTTGAGCATCGCTCGCGAAGCGCGTCTTCACGGCAGCGCGAGCTCCGACCGAGCCGCGTCACGTGGTCGCCGAGCCGGTTCGCGCCGCGCACTGCGATCGTCGACGACGCCGTCGCCGCTTCGCGGCGACCTGTGCCGGTGAGCGCCATCGTGTCGCCGGGGTAGTTGGGCGCGCCGAGCCGGATGTCGACGCAGCGCAAGAGCGCCTCGGGGCCGGCCCAGTCGGTGACATAGCGCCCGACCCAGCCGTTCGTGGTGAGGATGTTCATGAAGATGTCCTGCGAGCCGCGCTGGCGCGGCGAGGCGCGGCGTCGTGGTGCACGTCCTGGTAGTCGCGCGACGCGATCGCGCCCGCGACGATCACGGTGGCGGTGATCGGCACCTCGAGCGCGGGCAGCGCGGCGCCGACGCTCGACCTCGTCGAAGCGCAGCGTCGGCTCGCGCGCGGCGCGCTCAGCTCACGCCGTCCGCGCCGCCGACGCAGCTGCGGCGCCGAGCCGCGCGGCCTGCTGGCGCGCGCCGCCGAGCGGCAGCTCGTTCTGCTTCGACCACAGGAAGAAGCGGTGGATCGGATACTCGATGTCGGAGCCGATCCCGCCGTGCAGGTGCTGCGCCGTGTGTGCACGACGCGCGAGCCCGCGGCGGCGGCCCACCACTTCGCGGTCGCGATCGCCGCGGCGGCGGGCCGGCCCGCCGCGACGCGCCACGCCGCCTGCATCACGCACGCCGCGCAGCGCCTCGACGTCGATCCAGCGCGTCGGCCGCGCGCAGCGCGACGCCCTGGAACGGTGGCGATCGCCTTGCCGAACTGCTTGCGCTCGGTGACGTAGCGCGCGGTGCGCGCATCGCCTCCTCGGCGACGCCGACCTGGATCGCCGCGAGCGCGAGCGCCGCGCGCTCGCGCGATCCAGTCGACGATCGCCGTCGCCCTGACCCGGCGCGCCGAGCACGCCCTCGGCGCCGCGCGCGCCCGCGAGCTGCACGCGCCACTGCGGCTCGCCGGTGCGTCGCGATCTGCGCGCTCGAGCGCGACGCCGGCCGCGCGCGGATCGACCAGCGAACACCGCCGACGCCGCTCGCGGCGTGCGCGCGGGCACGAGGATCGCGCCGCGCGGTCGGCGGCCGGCACGCACGTGCTTCTCGCCGTCGAGCCGCCAGACGCCGCCGTCTGCTGCGCGCGCGCGCGCGGCGCAGCCGGGCTCGCTGCTCGCGTACTCGATCAGCGCCGCGGTCGAGCACGGCGCCTCGCGCTCGGCGACCGGGCGCAGCCAGCGCTCGCGCTGCTCGGGCGTGCCGAACTCGGCGATCGGCAGCGCGCCGAGCACCGCGCGTCGGCGAGCAGCGGCACCGGCGCGGTGTGGCGGCCCTGCTCCTCGAACACCGCGCACAGCTCCTCGCATGCCGAGGCCCGCCGCCGCCGTGCGCCTCGGGGATCGCGAGCGCGGTGAGACCCGCGCGCGCGAGCTGCGCCCCAGAGCTCGGCGTCGAACCACGTCGCCGCTCTTCTCGAGCGCGAGCAGCCGCTCGTGGCTCACGCGGTCGGAGAAGATCTGCCGCGCGAGGTCGCGGATCGCGACCTAGCTCTTCGCGGAGGGGAGAAATCCATGACGTGCATCTCCGGCGTGGCCGCGGTCAGGAAGGTCGGGCCGGAACAGCGGAACACGAGCTCGTCGTCGACGCGCGTGAACTCGACGCGCACGCGGCAGGCCGATCGCGACGTCGGCGGGATCGATGCCGACGAGGTTCGAGACGAGCCGCGTGCCCTCGTCGAGCTCGACCAGCGCGATCGCGTTCGGATAGCGCAGAACGGCGGCACCGGCGGATGGTGCGCGACGACGAAGCTGAACACGTGGCCGCGTCCGCTCGACGACGATCGTGTCCCAGTCGAGCGAGTGGCAGTGCGGGCACATCGGGCCGGGCGGATGGCGTGGCGCCGCTGCGCCGTGCAGCGCTGGATGCGCAGCTCGCCCGCGCCGCGACGCCCTCCCAGAAGAAGCGCGTTGTCGTGGGCGACTGCGGCGGGGCGCGGCCGCCGGCGCGCGGGCTTCGCGCGGCTGCGCGGCTGCTCGCGGCCGCGGCCGGCGGCACGAACTTGCAGCAGCCGGAAGCGTCATCGCGCGCGACCTCCTCGCCCGCTGCGTCGCGGTAGATCATCTCGCTCGTCGACGAAGCGGCCCGACGCCGAGCGCGGTCTTCTTCTCGTCGGAGACGCTCGCGATCGCGCGTCGTGACGCTGAGGCCGATCGCCCTCGCGCAGGTAGCGCGCGGTACTCCTGGTCGGCAGTTGGTCGCGACCACCGAGGTGAAGCCCGCCGTCGTCGAGCAGGCTGCATCACCTCGCTGAGCGGAGCCGGGCCGCGCGTCGACGCGGGCTGGCGGCCGCAAGCCCGCGCATCGTCCACGCCTGGAGCATGGTCGGCGGCGCGACGATCGCCGCCGTGCACCGACTTGCGCCGCGAACTCGGGATCGGTGTAGACCGGGTTGCGCGTCGCCGACCGCGTCGCACCAGTGCCGGATCATCGCGCGTGGTTCACCGCGTCGCGCGCGACGCAGGGCGCGCCGCTCGCGGCCCCGACTCCAGGCGTCGAGAGCTCGCGCGCAGCTCCTCGTCCGTCGCGGCCGATCGCCTCCCCGAGCCTAGCGGGCGCGCGCGCAGGCCGAGGCCCATCATCGCCACGATCTCGCGCTGCACCTCGTTGACGCCGCCGCCGAACGTGTTGATCTGGCAGTGCGCGCCACTCGGTGCTCGAGCTCGCCGCGCAGCACCGCGCCGGGCGAGCCGGTGCCGCAGCGCGCCGGGCATGCCCGAGCACCTCGAGCAGCAGGCGGTAGATCTCGATCACCGCCTCGGTGCTGTGCACCTTCGCCGCCGAGGCCAGCGCGCGGCATCGAGCTCGCCGCGCTCGAGCTCCCAGGCCATCCGCCAGTTGAAGCATCTTCGATCGCCTCGAGCCGCGCGTAGGCCTCGCCGAGGCGCGACCTGCACCCACGGCTCTCGCTCGACGGGCTGGCCGTCCTCGGTCCTCGCGTCTCGCGCGCCCAGCTCGACCACGTCGTCGATGCAGGCGCTGCGCCACGTAGCTGCTGAACGCCGGCGAGCCCGATCCGCTCGTGGTTGAGCTGCATCGTGATCAGCTGCCAGCCCGTCGTTCTCCTGCCCGACCAGCATGCCGACCGGAACGCGCACGTCCTCGTAGTAGGTCATGTTGGTGTGGCCGCCGCCGACGGTGTAGATCGGCGCGTGCGGGAAGCCCGGGTCGCTTCGTGTCGACGATCAGGATCGAGATGCCCTTGTGCTTCGGCGCCGTCGGGATCGGTGCGCACCGCGAGCCAGACGTAGTCGGCGTGCGTCGGCGCCGCTCGTGAAGATCTTCGTGCCGTTCACGACGTACTGGTCGCCGTCGCGCATCGGCGCTGGTCTTGAGCGACGCGAGGTCGGTGCCCGCGCTCGGGCTCGGAGTAGCCGATCGCGAAGTGGACTCTCGCCGGCGAGGATCGCGCGCAGGAAGCGTCTGCTTCTGCTCCTCGGTGCCGTGCCGCATCAGCGTCGGGCCGACCGTGTTGCAGCGTGACGAACGGGATCGGCGCGCCCGCGCGCCGCGCCTCGTCGAACGAAGATCAGCTGCTCGATCGCCGCGCGAGCCCTGGCCGCCGTACTCCTTCGGCCAGCCGACGCCGAGCCAGCCGTCGCGGCCCATCTGGCGGATCAGCTGCTTGTGGAGCGGGCTCGTCTCGAGCCCGTGCAGCTGTGCGAGCGCAGCTCGAGGCGTGACCAGCTTGGCGAAGTAGGCGCGCAGCTCGGCGCGCAGCGCCTTCTGCTCCGGGCGTGTAGTCGACGTGCATGGCGGGGTCCCTGGGTCGCGAGTCAACTTAGTCGAGCGACCAAGCAGGATAGCCGCTCGCGAGTGCGACCTACAATCGCGCGCGTGAAGGCCCGGCGCACCCGGTCGCTGATCGGCTGGACGGAGTACGTGGACCTCCCCGACTGGGGGGTGCGACGGCTGCCGCGCGAAGGTCGACACCGGCGCGCGCAGCGGCGCGCTGCACGTCGAGAACATCCGCGAGCTGCCGCGCGGGGTGCGTGCGGTTCGACGTGGTGCTGCACCGCGAGCGGCGCGACCGCCGCGTGCACGTGCGCGCGCACGTCACGCGACGGTCGCGCGTGCGCTCGAGCAACGGCGAGCTCGCGCGCGCCTGTTCGTCGAGACCACGCTGCGGCTCGGCCGGCGTCGAGAAGCCGATCGAGGTCGGGCTCGTGCTGACCGCGCGAAGATGATCCACCGCATGCTGCTGGGCCGCGCCGCGCTCGCGGGACCGTTCCTGGTCGACGTCGACCACCGGATGCTCCAGTCGAGGCGCCGGCGCCCGCGGCCGCAGCGCGACTCAGCGCGCGCTCAGCGCGTGGGTCCAGTCGATACGCCCGTCTCCGCGAACCGCGCGAGCGCCTGCGATCGCGATCTCGACCGGCGCCTTCATCGCGCAGATACAGCTCGGCCGCGCGCGCTGCGGTCGTCCATCTCGCGCGAGCTGCTCGAGGCTGCTGCGCGAGCTGCTGCGCCCGCTCGGCGCCGAAACGTGCGCATCGCGCCCTTCGTGGTGTGGGCGAGCCGCCGGACCTCTGGCCACGCACCCGACGCGATCGCCGCGGGCAGCCGCTCGAGGTTCTCGCGCTGTCTCGGCGACGTAGGCGGCGACGACGTCGCGCAGCGCCTCAGGATCGTCGCCGAGCTGCGAAGCACGCCCGAGAAGTCGACCGACGCCGCGCGTGCGGAGCCCGATCGCCGTCGCGAGCGCGCGCGGAACAGCTCCTCGCGGCACCGGCTTCGAGACGTAGTCGTCCATGCCCGCCGCCAGGCACTTCTCGCGGTCGCCGGTCAGCGCGTGCGCGGTCATCGCGCACGATCGGGATGTGCCGGCGTGCTCCGCCTCCGCGGCGCGGATCGCCGCCGTGCACGCGAAGCCGTCCATGCCCGGCATCTGCATGTCCATCAGGATCGCGTCGAACTCCTGCGCGCTGAACAGGTCGAGCGCCTCCTGACCGTCGTCTCGCGACCACTACGTCGTGGCCGTGCTCTGCAGCATCGCGAGCGCGACCTTCTGGTTCGGCACGCTGTCCTCGACCAGCAGGATCGGCGGCCGCGCACGCGTCGGCGCGGGCGTCGCCGCGCGCCCGCGCGCCGAGCGGCGCGCGCGCGGCACTGCGCGCCTGGCGCACCGTCGCGCGCCAGGCACGCGCGCGATCACGTCGTAGAGCTTCCGTACTCCTTCACCGTCGGCGACGCGCGGCGATCGCGGCCCTCGCAGCGGCGCAGATCGGGCGCCGTGCCAGCGCGAGGTGAGCAGCACGAGGCTCGGATCGGCGAGCGCTGCGTCGCCGACGGACCGCTCGGCGAGCGCGAGAGCCGTCCAGCGCCCGGCATGCGCAGGTCCAGCAGCCAGCGAGCGGATCGCGGTCGCCGCTCGCCACCGCCTGCGCGCAGCTGCCTGACGCCTCGCCTCGCGCCGACGCCCGCCACCGGCGCCATGCCCCAGCGCCGCGCGACGCCAGGATCGTGCGGTTGGTCCGGGTTGATCGTCCGACGATCAGCACGCGCGACCCCGCCACCGGCGCCACCTCGCGCGGCCTGCCGGCCTGCGGCGTCGTCGAGCGCCTCGAAGCCGCGCCGTGAATCGTGAACGTGCTGCCGCGCGCCGGGCGTGCTCGTCGACGTCGATCGTGCCGCCCATCAGCGTCGACCAGCGCCGCGGCTGATCGAGAGCCCGAGGCCGGTGCCGCCGAAGCGGCGCGCCGACGACTTGTCGGCCTGCTCGAACGACTCGGAACAGGCGCGTCGACTGCTCCGGCGTCGATGCCGATGCCCGGTGTCGCGCACCTCGAAGCGCACGCAGCGCCGTTCGTCCGCGCCGTCGAGCGTGCACCTGCGACCACCTCGCCGCTCTCGGTGAACTTGATCGCGTTCGCCGACCAGGTTCGTGAGCACCTGGCGCAGCCGGCCCGGATCGCCGCGCAGCGGCGCGCGGCACGTCGGCGTCGAGCCAGGCACAGGAGCTCGAGCCCTTGGCGTCGCGCGCGCACCGCGAAGCGAGCGCAGCGTGTCGCCGCACGCACGTCGTCGAGGTCGAACGCGCACGCTCTCGAGCTCGATCTTGCCGGCCTCGATCTTCGAGTAGTCGAGGATGTCGTTGATGATCGTGAGCAGCGACGCTCGCCTGAGTCGATCACCGTGCGCACGTGCTCGCGCTGCTCGCGCGTGAGGTCGCGTGTCGAGCAGCGAGCTCGGTCAGGCCGATGACGCCGTTCAGCGGCGTGCGGATCTCGTGGCTCATGTTGGCGAGGAACTGGCTCTTCGCGCGGTCGCCGCCTGCGCGCGCTCGCGCGACGCCGAGGCTCGCGCGCCTGTTCCTGGAGCGCGCGCTCGGCCAGCTCGCGGTGTGGATCTCGCCGCGCAGCGACGCGTTCCGTCGGCGAGCTGGTGCGGGCTCGGCAGCGCGAGCGCGCGCGGCAGGAGCGGCCACAGCGCCGGCCGCGGTGCCGATCGACGCCACCGCGGTGATCATCTTGACGATCGCCTGGCCGCCGTACGCGCCGTGCCAGGTGTTCACACCTCGAACACATGACCCGTGCCGCACGCGAGGATGAACAGGCCGAACAGCGCGAACATCCAGCTGAACGGCAGGTCCTCGCGCTTGCGCATGAAGTAGAGCAGCGCGATCGGGATCGAGAAGTAGCGAGATCGCGATGCATCACGTCCGAGCTGACGGAGGCCCAGAGGATCGCGGGCGTCCACGCATAGCAGTGGCCGTGCGGCATGAACTCCGTGAAGAAATTCACATCTCTCTCCTTCGCGCGGTAGTCCGCCCAGCCGATCGGATCCCCACGGATGCGCATGGCGCCGCCTCGGGCGATGGGCTCGGGTTCGGGCGGCCGGGGCGGGCGTGGCGATCCGTCTCGCACCGGCGTCCGTCATCGGTTCAGGCGCGCTCGATCAGCGTGGCGTTGGCCGAGGCCGCCGCCCTCGCACATCGTCTGCAGCCCGTAGCGGCCGCCCGGTGCGCTCGAGCTCGTGCAGCAGCGTGGTCATGCAGCTTGGCGCCCGTGCAGCCGAGCGGGTGGCCGAGCGCGATCGCGCCGCCGTTCACGTTCACCTTGGCCGGGTCGGCGCCGGTGCTCGTGCAGCCACGCGCAGCGGCACCGACGGCGAACGCCTCGTTCACCTCGTAGCGGTCGACCTGGTCGATCGCGTGCCCGCGCGCGCCAGGCAGCTTCCGCGTCGCCGGGATCGGCGCGGTCAGCATGATCACCGGATCGTCGCCCGCGAGCGCCATCGCGGCGATGCGCGCGCGCGGCGACGGCGCCGAGCTTGCGAGGCCCGCCTCGTTCGCGACGAGCACGGCGGCGGCGCTGTCGGTGATCTGGCTCGACGTGCCCGCGGTGAGGCAGCGCCTTGTCCGAGAGCGGCTTCAGCGCCGCCATCGTCTCGCGAGACTGGCGTCGGCGGCGGATGCCCTCGTCGGCCGCGAACTTCTCGCTCGGTAGCCGTCCGTCGAGCGTCACCTCGACGGGCGCGATCTCGCGCGCGAAGCGTCCCTCGCGCGTGGCGCGCGCCGCCTTCTCGTGGCTCGCGAGCCCGAAGCGGTCGAGCTCCCGCGCGAGAAGCCCCAGAGCAATACGTAACTGAACGAAGTATTACC
>ERZ1370068.8792-contig-7619_pt1 | contig 54799 bp, 100 predicted proteins | sample MGYA00561227_ERZ1370068 | MGnify/ENA primary metagenome ERZ1370068 (study PRJEB38410, sample SAMEA6850437) | metagenome | study: Metagenomic assessment of the ecological functions of the soil: analysis of the soil microbiota associated with the... | reverse complement strand
ACCGTTCAGTTACGTATTGCCGACGTCGAACGCGACGTGCCGGCGGGCGATCCCGATTTCACCGCGATTGGCCGCGTCCTCGCGGGTCTCGAGGACCGGCAGAGCGCGGTCCCGGCGGCTTACGTGATCATCGATCGCGGAACCGACCAGGGCGTGACGGCAGGCGCGCGGTATGCGATCTATCGCGACATCCGGTCGGCCGGGATGCCGCTGGCGTCCGTCGGCGAAGCCGTGGTGCTGAGCACCGGCAAGACGCTGGCGCTCACAAAGATCACGCGAGCGCGCGCGACGCCGTGCTGAGCGGCGACTACGTCGCGCCGCGTCGTTAAACGCAGACTGCATCGCCGAAGTGTCGCAGTAGCGCAGATTGCTGCGATAGCTGCGATCGTTGCGCGCTCTGGCTGAGTCGTAGGCGCGTCAACCGACCTTGCGATCGGTGGCGCGGCGCTGGGCCGTGGTCCGCAGGTCGGCGGCGCGCGGGCCGGCGAAGAGGTTGAAGCGGCGGAAGTAGTCCGCGGCAGAGACGAGCGCGGCGAGCACCGCGACCCAGAGCGCGGCCTGGCCGATCGCGAAGAACTCGCGGCGCCCGTGCGACAGGATCAGCGCCAGGATCGCCACGACCTGGGCGACCATCTTGATCTTGCCGATCGGCGACGCCGGAATCCCGACCCCGCGCGCATACGACAGGCTGCGCAGCGCCGTCACCGCAAAATCGCGACCGAGAATCACCGCCACCATCCACGCCGGCGCGAGATCCATCTGCACCAGCGACACCAGCGCCGCCAGCGTCAGCAGTTTGTCGGCGAGAGGATCGATGAACTGTCCGAACGGCGTGATCTGCTTGCGGCGGCGCGCCAGGTAGCCGTCGGCCCAGTCGGTGAGCGAGGCCAGGCCGAAAATCGCGGCGCCGACGAACTCCGTCGGCACGCCGAGAATCTGACGGCCTTCGAACTTCGTCAACAGCACGACCACGAGCAACGGCACGAGGCAGATGCGCGTCACCGTGAGCGAGTTCGGCAGGTTCATGGACCGACTGCGCTAATGATAACATCGGTGGTTGCGCATGAAGGCCATCCTGCTCGCAGGGGGCAAGGGCACACGCCTGCGTCCGCTCACGATTCACACGCCGAAACCGATCGTCCCGATCTTCGACCGCCCGTTTCTCAACTATCAGCTCGACCTGCTGAAGCGCGTGCCCGAGATCGACGGCGTCGTGCTGAGCCTCAACTACCAGCCGCGCCGGATCGAAGAGATCTTCGGCGACGGCGGCGATACCGGGCTTCGCCATCCGCTACGTCGTCGAGCCGGCCCCGCTCGGCACCGGCGGAGCTGTGCGCGTACGCCGGCGAATCGCTCAACGAATCGGTGGTGGTGTTGAACGGCGACGTGCTCACGCAGGTGGATCTGGGCGCGGTCATCGCCCTGCACCGCGAACGACGCGCGAAAGCCACCATCGTTCTCACGCCGGTCGAGAACCCGAGCGCCTATGGGTTGGTCGAGACCGATGCCGCAGGGCAACATCCAGCGCTTCCTCGAGAAGCCGCAAGCCGCACGAGATCACCTGCGACACGATCAACGCCGGCATCTACGTCCTCGAGCCCGACACCTTCGACCGCATTCCCAAGGACACCCCGTGGTCGATCGAGCGCAGCTTCTTCCCGTCGCTCATCGAGCGCGGCGAGACGTTCGTGGCCTACGTCGATCGCGGCTACTGGATCGACATCGGCACGCCTGAAAAGCACAAGCAGGTCCATCGCGACGTGATGGACGGGCGCTACAAGCTCGAGCCGTTCGCGTCCCAGCCCGCGGCCGCCTGGATTTCGCCCGGCGCGCGTCGAGGACGGCGCCACGATCGAAGGGCCGTGTTTCCTCGACGATGGGCGTCGTCGTCAAGGCCGGCGCACGGATCGGTCCATACACGTGTGGTCGGCCGGCACTGTCATATCGAGGAGCATGCCGTCGTCGAGCAATCGATCCTGTGGGCGAACACGCGGATCGGCCAGGAGGCGGTCGTGCCGGCATTCGATCCTCGGCCGCCACTGCCACATCGGGCGGAGCGCCACGCTCGACAATGGGCTGGTGCTCGGCGACAAGTCGAGCGTGACGGACTACAGCCGACTCTAGGAACCTGATGAACCTGAACCCCGGAATCTTCAAGGCCTACGACGTCCGCGGACTCTATCCGTCCGAGGTCAACGAAGAGGGCGCCCGCGCCATCGGTGCGGCCTTCGTCGCGTATCTGCAGGCGAAACGGATCGCCGTCGGGCGCGACATGCGGCTCTCGTCCCCGGCCCTCGCGGCCGCGTTCATCGACGGCGCGACCGCGCAGGGTGCGGACGTCGTCGACTACGGGATGGTGGCGACCGACATGCTGCTACTTCGCGGTCGCGTCGGACGGCCACGACGGCGGCGTGCAGATCACCGCGTCGCACAACCCGAAGCAGCATAACGGCCTCAAGATGGTGCGGCGCGAGGCGTTTCCGCTGAGCGGCGACGCCGGCATCTCCGACATCCGCGACATGATTGCGGACAACCGCCTGCCGCCGCCGGCGGGCTGGCCGCGGCGCGCGTGACCGCGAAGGACGTGCTCGCGCCATATGTCGAACACGTCATGGGGTTCATCGATCCGTCGATCGTCCGGCCGTTCAACGTCGTCCTCGACGCCGGCAGCGGCATGGCGCGGCCTGGTCGCGCCGAAACTGTTCGAACGACTGCCCTGCCGCGCGACGAGGCTCTGCTTCGACATCGACGGGCGGTTTCCGAACCACGAGGCGAACCCGCTCATCGAGGAAAACCGGCGCGACATCGTCGAGCGCGGTGGTCGCCGCAGAAGGCGGACATCGGCATCGCGTGGGACGGCGACGCCGATCGCTGTTTCTTCATCGACGGCACCGGCGGGTTCGTCTCCGGCGATTTCGTCACGGCGCTCCTGGCCGAGGCCTTTCTCATCAAGTATCCGGGCGCGTCGATCATCTACGACCTGCGCGCGAGCTACGCCGTCAGGGACGTCGTGGCGAGATACGGCGGCACGTCGCTGATGAACCGCGTCGGCCACGCGTTCTTCAAGCGGCGGATGCGCGAGACCAACGCCATCTTCGGCGGCGAGGTCACCGGACACTACTACTTCCGCGACAATTTCTACGCGGACAACGGCTTCATCCCGGCGCTGCTCGATCCTGGAGCTGATGTCGCGGAAGGGACAGAGCGCTGCACGAACTGCTGCGGCCGCTCGCCAGCAGCATACTTCATTTCCGGCGAGATCAACACGAAGCTCGCGAGCATGGACCTGGTGCCGGCGAAGCTCGATGCAGCTCGCCGCGAAGTACGGCGACGCGCACGCATAGCACGCTCGACGGCGTCTCGGTCGAGTATCCCGACTGGCACTTCAACGTCCGGCCGTCGAACACCGAGCCGCTGCTGCGGCTGAACCTCGAGGCGACGACGCCGGAGCTGATGGCGGCGAAGCGGGACGAGGTGGTTGCGCTCATCAGAGCGTGATGGCTACAATCTGGTGATTTGGTGATCGGGTGATTGAGTGATTGTTTGCGGATTGGGTGGTTGGCTGATTTCGTGATTGGGCGCCTCAATCGATCAATCAATCATTAAATCACCATAAATCACCAAATCACTAATCACCAGATGCATGTGGGCGGGCTTAGCACTAATGGTGCACAGAGGCTTCCCAAGCCTCGGACACGGGTTCGATCCCCGTAGCCCGCTCCAGCCTCTCCGCCCGCCCGTTCGGGCGAGCGGGCTACGGCTTAGGCACGAAGGCCCGCGAGCTGACGTCGGTGTGCGGAGGCTGTCGCGCCGAACGCGAAGGTGGACGTCGTCGCTTCACGTCATCGATCCGATTCCATCCTCGGTTGCCACCGGACTCTGGTGCACGCATTTGAGCTTGCCCTGAGACGGTTTGCCGAAAGGAGCATGACCACCTCAGAACTTATACGCGAGAGTAAATGGCGCGAGTAGGTCTTGATCTCGGCCGCAGTGCGCGCCGGATCATTTCGAGGGGGCTGATTCGAGGCGCGACGATCGAGTGCGTTCACGGTGGCGATCTCGGCCCTGACACAAACAGTGGCAAGCGGGGGTGTGAGCAACCCTTGAATGGGGCGCGACAAGGGGCGGCACAAGCAGGGGCTCTCACTCCCCGCCAGCGGTGCGGGCTACCGGAGCGGGCGTAGCGATCAGTCCCCTAACATCCCGCGGTATCATGCACCGCAGGCGAAAGGTTCCACGTAAGGAAGTGGCGCTGAAAACGGCTGCCGCGACGTTAATAGCCTGGGGGCATCAGAGATCAGCCGATGAGCTACAATCTATCGCGGTCATTCAATCAGACCGGCATGCGGGACATCGCTAAACGAGAAAGCGTCGATATGATGATGCGGAGCGATCGATCAATCGCCGTCATTGTCGCGGGTGTGCTCCTCTACTGGTTCGTCTTCCGCTGGGAGAAGACGCCCAAGCGCTGGTGCGTGATGTTATGCCTCAGTTCGAAGGCCGCCGGCGTCGACAGCTCCCATCAGTCGGCCCGATGCTGAAATCGGCGGCGTGCCGGCCGCGGCCTTGGATCCAGAAACTGGATCAGGTCGTCAATGTTGTTCGGGCTTTGCCGTGCGCCACAGACGCCGGGATTGCTGCCGATCATGACTGGGATGACGTCTACGTCGTCTATCAGAAGGCCATCTGGGACGATGTGCTCCGACAGCCTGAGGCGCGCGTGGTTCGTCCGGAACTGTCGGCTCCCAGCGCAACCACAATATTTCCAGGCGAGACGATATTTGATGTTGGCTATGCCATTGACCTCTAAAGGACGTGACGGCTTCTTCAAGGTGGGCCTACGACAACTGTCCGGCTTTAACAGTGCGGTGTTTTCTGGGGCCACGCCATGGGCCCGGCCGGATTCTTCCAGCCTTCGGAGAAACCCGTTGTCATCTCGCCGCTGCTCGCCGTTGCTTTGATGAAAGCCGTGTTTCTTCCTGACCGGATCGCGTTGGTCAGGCAGCATCGGGATCGGCGCGCTGAGCGACGCGCTGGAGGCATCGTTCAGCAACGGTTCAAGGATAGTGACCAGCCCAAGCGAACTGACGCAGGCGATCGCGGCTCACTCCTGGCGGTACGGAGGGCTGATGGTGACCCTGCAGCGCCAGTGGTCTTTCAGGCTGGTCAGGCGGTCCCGAAAGTTGACGTCGTGCTGTTCGAGGACTGCTGGATGGGCACGCTCGAGACCGCCTTCGAACTTCAAGGACGACATGCGTTACGTCGTATCGTCATGATCCCTCGTTCCCGCCGGTTTCGCCCCCGCAGAAACAGCTCGGAGCCGTGTGGCCGTGCGAGACGCTCTATTTCCACATTCCTGAAACAGGCGAATTATGCACCGGCCCGATGATGACGGCGTTGAACGACTTCTTTGACGGCGTGGGGCGCCCACCGGGGACTCCTCAAGACTACAACCGGTATCCTGCGAAAAAAGGTCTTGTGGTCTTTGATGGATTGCGGCACGACTGCCCGAGCCGTTGTCGTCGGCGATGCGGGCCGATTAACGGCCAGGACGCTGGTGCAGGCGCTGCCGTCCTCCATCGGCAAACCTGGGACTGGCACCGGCGCTACGATCGAGCAAGTCGCTCGCGAGCGCCGGCCGGTTGATTCGAGCTCGAGAGAGCGTCAGCATTTCGTGTCGGAGACCAAGGCGCTGATCGACGTTCTGACTTTCTGCGGTTACTTAAAGACACCCGCGCTATGGCCGGCCGCCGCAGGGGGCACGCCACAGCAAAGGACCACGATCGCGGCCGCAGCCCTCGCGTTACAAGGCAAAGTGCAAGCACTGGTCACGGGAACGTTTCAACCTCCGCCGCTCGCGGCTGGCGATCCGATCTACACACAGGTGTGGCCGCCCTGCACAGCCGTTCGTCATCTGGGGCGACGACTCCCTACATCGCATGGCGCGCGTTTCGCCCGTCGTATGAGAACCTTCGATTCTCCAAAGGAAACACTGGTGACGCCTCCGCCGGCAGGGGAATCCACTGAGTGTAGTTGGACGGATGACGCGTTCGATCGGGCATACAGTGGTTTTAGTTTAGTCTACGAAGAGGAGACGCCATGCCTGACTCGAAGAAGGAAGGCTGCTCTTGGAGGATTGCCAGAAGACCTGTTCAACGAGAGACCGTAGTTTTCCCACAGGGGAGTCTGCTGGCGGTGGCACAGCCGCGGCCGGGGCGGCCCTGGGCGCACTCGTCTCGCTTGCGCAGTCAGAACACGCGGCAGCCGCATCCACATTCCAGGTCCGTTCGACTGGGATGCAGTTTTCAGGTCCAATCGGGCAAACAGGGCCGACCTCGAGGCGCTGAAAACAATCTCGACCGCCCGGGCTGCCCGCGGCGCTTTCGCGGCCTTAAAAGGGGAAGTTGGACAATCTGGCCAACTTCTGGCACGGCAAGTAGGAAAAGCGGTATATGCCGGTCTATGCGCCACGCGGGCGTCGCGGCCACCTTGTTGCTGCTCGCTATTTCAGGGGACCGGCCGTTTGCGCAGGCCGGTCCCGGCGGGATCGGAGCTGTGGACGCGGTTCGGCGGGCGCTCGACGAAGGGTACAGCGCGCGGACGCTGAGCGGCTCGCTGTTGATCGCGTGGCCGTCAGCTCAGGCGGGCGAGCGATGCCAGGCAGGCTCCGGCACAGGCTTCCGGATCTCCTCGTCGAAGCGCTCACCAAGACGCAGCAAGATAGGCGGACCCAGAACCCTGACGCTGGCCGAGGCGATCGATCGCGGACAAGACGGCGCTTTTCGGCAGCAGCAGCATGCGAGATTGGCGTCATCACTGGACAACCTCGGGGCGTTGTCCTACCGATCGCGGGGAATTCTCGCCAAAGGCTATCTCGCTGCACGAACGCGCCCTCGCCATCCGTCGGCGGTCCGGTGCCGCCCAAACGATCGTGGACTGGCCGGCACTCTCGAGCGCCTGACGTTGCCTCGACCCGATCTGGCTCGAAGCGGCGCTTTCCCTGAGAAGCGCAAAGCTCCTCGACGAAGCCAGACGAATTCAGAAACGTGAGCCCTCGTCCGAAACCTCTCCTCTCGATCCCCGCGCGCACGTTGTATCTGGAGGCGTTGCTGCACCGATGGGATGGCCATTACGACGCTGCGATATCGGTCTTGAAGATCAGGTAGTTACGCAGACTCGTCTTGCCCTGGTTCCGGAACCACCCGGACAACATCCAGGCATTTGGGTTGAGACGGCGACCTACTTTTTCTCAGGGGGCGAGGTTCGGCAGGCGGAGCAGCTGGTGGAACACCGCTTCACAGCTGGCTGAACAGACGTTGGAGTGCGATGCATCCAGTGATGACTCCTCTTCTGCATCGTCTCTTTGCCATCGTCGCGCAGGAGTTCGGCGACCTTACTCGCAAAACGGGAGTTACTCGAGCGTGCAATGCGGATAGAGCCGGGCGTTCAGGTGCCTTGTGATCCCTGAGCTGCCGGCCATCCTGAACGACTTCGGAACGCTGGAGCAACTACCTTGATGATTTTTCAGCAAGCGCGCACGTTCTTCACGGAAAGCGCTCGCGAGGGCCGAGGCGATGCCTTGGTTCCAGCCACATTCGATGACGACGACGATTCTTCACAGCCAGGCGGTCCTCTGCCGCGGACATGGGAAGACTTTCATCAAGCCACGAAGCACCGCATCGTCAGGCGTCGATTTCGAGCCTGGGTCGCGACGTCTCGGGCCCAATCATCCGCAAGCGGCCCAGAGGCCTTGACGCGCTTGGCGGGCGTGGCGATTTCACAGGGCCGGAACCTCGAAGCCAGTCAGGTGTCTGGAAAGGGCGCTGAGTCTGCGAATGCGCGCGTTGGGAGCTGAGAGTCCGGACGCCGCGCCCGGCCGGTCAACCTGGCTCGAACGATGGCAGCGAGAGGGAACGCTACAGGAGCGCTTGATAGAGTGGACCGCGCGATCGCGATCTCACTACAGCGCGGCAATAGACCTCAGAACCCTGATTCATTCGCTGAGGGGCTCTGTCGCTGCGCGGAACTACTCCCTGCTGAAGCGAGGGGACTACCAACGTGGGCGCGACGCCTTTGCCCAAGCGCTGTCCAGAGCGCGAGCGTGTGTTCAGGACGGGAGCATCCACTGACGGCCGAGTCGCGCGCTGAAGTTGCTTCAGCCGGTTTCGGCCTTGGATCCTCCGCCTCGACACTGCCGTCCGCGAAGCTCTCGAGGCCGAACAGACTGGACGCAATCACATCAGGATTCACGATCCGGGGTACCTGCCCGAACGCCGAGCGCCCGCCTACGCAGACAAGCGGCGGCGTGGTGGTTTTGTGGATCTCGCCTTGCCCGCGGTGCCCGGACGGCCCGCACTTCAGAGTCGAGAGCGCGTCGTCGACGCCGCCGTGCGCTCGCGCGGCGTGGTTCTCGACGAACTGACAGCTTCGTGCTCCATCTGGCGGCCCAAAGCGCCGACCCGGTCTTAGCGTCTCTGAATGCCGATGCGACAGCCGCTCGAGAGCGCTTCGCCAATTTGATGATGCGCAGCCTGAAGGGGTGAAAACCCTGTCCCGCGACCAATCGCTTCTTGACGAGGCTCGAACCGGGAAGGAAGAGGCTGAACGTGCCCGCTGCCGAACGAAGCGTGTCGGAACGGGACTCAGGTGGCGCAGGCGAACGTCGGGTTGAACGACGTCCGCGAGATGTTGCCGAGGAACACAGCTCTTGTGGCGTTTTGTTCGATATGACCGCACCGTTGCCCACGGCTTCCGGGGCAACATCCGCATCGCGAACGACGGCATCGCATGGGTTTTGTGGATTCGATCTGACACTGCGCTCTTGGATGCGGTTCCGCTTTGGCCCCGCATCAACGCCGAGGAGTGCGGTGGCAGCTTGGCGCGCGCAGACTGAAGGGGCAAGGGATGGCGGCAGGCGTCGCGGATGCCTGAACGCGCGTATGAACGGCCGGCGCTCAGCTCCGATCGACGCATCTGGGATCCTTTCTCGAAGCTTCGACAACGTCACACAGGTGTTCGTTGTTCCGGACGGCGCGATCAATCTTTCGTCAGCTTCGCGGCGCTGCCTACCGAAAGCACAAAATCGCTATCTCATCGAAGACGGTTCCCGTCGGCTTCCTTGCTTGTCACGACTGAACGTGACGATCTCTCGAGGAATTCCGGCACCCTCCGGTCGTGGCCTGCTCGCAGTCGGCGGGCCAGCGTATGGCAACATCGTCCTCAGGACCGCGACGAAATCGCCCGACGCTCTCCGGGCCGGTTGCGCCACGCTTAGGGGCGTGCACTTCGAGGATCCTTCCCGGTTCGCGTCTCGAGGCGGCGGAGATCGCGAAGATCTGGTCATCCACCGCAAATGAGCCGGGTGACGCCAGAGTTCTGAAGCGGTCGAGTCTGCAACAGAGACCGCCGTCAAGCCAGGCCATCGGCGGACGACGGGTCGTTCATCTTGCGACTCACGGATACTTTTCTCCAATCGCCGTGTGACACGACGATCATAGCCGGCACCAGGGGCGTAGGAGGACTCACATCGCCAGCCGCTCGGTCGAGACTTCTCGGAGAACGCATTGCTGCTGACCGGTCTCGCGTTTGCCGGCGCAAATCAGCGAAGCAGTGCCCGAGCCGATAAGGGCGACGACGCCAGCATTCTGACAGCCGAGGAAGTCGCGGGTTGAACCTTCAAGGCACAGAATGGGCGGTCTTCGTCCGCCGAGCTGACGCACAGGGACGGGTCAGATTAAAGCGGGCGAGAAGGTGTCTTCGACTCAGGCGGGCATTTCAGGCTTGCCGGCGTCCGGACGATCATCATGAGTCTTTGGTCTGTGGAGGATCGTTCCACGCGAATCTGGACGAGTCACTTTTGCATGACGCTCGATTCAATCTGCACCTCTCGACAGCTGATTCGGTCAGAGAGGCCAAGCGTCCGGTCCTCAAGGACAGGCGTTCCCGTGGCGAGAGCACGCACCCTTTGTATTGGGCCGGCTTTGTCGCCGCGGGCGACTGGCGATGACGTCTGGTCCCCCGTTTCCATTGGGCGCGCTCGTTTGTCGAGAGCCGTGGTATGAAGCTGACGCAACGTCACTGACGACGGAAGCCAGGGCAGGCAGTCGCGCGCCATGACCGTCGCTTTGCGGAAACGCGTAATAAGAGGGTCTGATCTCGACGTTTCTCGAACGCACCCTCCGCGGCATTGATGTGCCGGGCAATTGAGCCGACTCGCCCGTCAGTGGAACCGTCCGCACGGCTCACTCCCAGCGACTGTTCGGTCAGCCCTACCGCGCTGCAGAGCGACGGCATAGCCGGTGTGTGAGCGACTGACCGGTTTCTCTGTTCTCGAGGCAGCAGGGGCCAGCGCTGCAGCCTGAGACTTCAGGAGGTTCCCCATGCGCAGCAGATGTCTCTCGGCTATATCGTCGCTGCGTCGCTACTACCTGCTCAAACCGCTCCGCCAGCGTTTGCACAGAGGAGGGGCGCGACCGACCACGCGGAGGCAGCGTGCATCACTCCGAGGGCCGCGCCGCGGCGCGACCAGCCACAGGACCGCGCGGCGGGACGGCCGGACGTGCCTACGGTCCACGCGGATCAGTCAGTGGGGCACGAGGGCCTACGGAGGTGCAGCGCACGCCACCGGCCGATACGGGCGATCGGCGGGCGCAGTGCGAGGGCCAGTACGGCGGCACAGCCGCGCAGCCTACCGGCCCGTCATGGATCGAGGGCGGTCGCGCGCGGACCATACGGCGGCGCGGCCTACTCCGCAGCTGCATGCTCTGGGGTGGCCGTCAGTATCATCGCCCGGCGTGGAACGCAAACCGGATCAACGTACGGGCGACCCTTCGTCGGCTATCCCGGCTGGCGTGCCTATGGGACCTATGGTTTGACGCCCGGGCTGGCGGCATCACGGGCCTCGCGTTTCTCTCCGGCGGGCTTGCTGATCGGTAGCTACGCGCATCAGAGCAACGACAGTCTATGTATGCACGTCGTCAACGAGGGAGGTCAGAACGTCGAGTACCGCGTCGACAGCGCTGGCAGGGTCATCTCCAAGCGCGTGGTGAACTGAGCGGTCGCCGCCTGCGCAAGAGCGCGTGATCGTGCGTTGCTTGACGAATGGCGTTTCCGAAGGTGACTGGTCCGCGCCGGGGCGGGGAATTCAACGTCGAGTGGCCCGGCGCGTGATCAGCTTGAAGACGAGGCCAGGCACCGTCTCCTCTCACAACGGGGTTTGTGAGCAGCCCTCGAAAATTGAGAAGGCCTTCTGCCTCGCAGTCCGATAGCTGCGTTCAGATTAGCCGCGGGCGTGTTGCTTTCGCCACGCGTCGGCGTTCTCCAACGTGGGAACCGGCCGGATCATCGCGGGATCGTAAGCAGCCAGCGAAGTCGTTCGCGGCGACACGCCGCGGCCAGTCGGGGTTGGCCAGCGCGCCGCGGCCAAGCGACACGAGATCGGCGCATCCCGCGGTCAGCAGCGCCTCCGCGCGGGCTGGGTCGTCGAGTCCGCCATTGGCAATGACAGCAACGCTCGTGACGCGCTTGGCCAAGTCGGGCAGCATCGGCGTGGCGCCAGCTGAATGCGGTGTGTTCAAGCCTGAAATGTGGAGAAAGGAGGCACCCGCGGCGACAATCGAACGGAATATCTCGCACGCCGCTGTCTCGCCGCCCGGCCATTCATGCGTAGGATCGTTCGTCTTGCCCGGGTTCAAACGGACGCCGACCGGAAATCTGGCAGGGACGGCGCGTCGCACGGCATCCACGGTTTCACAGGCGAACCGAATCCGGTTCGCGGTCGATCCACCGTAGCTGGTCGGTGCGCAGGTTCGTATAGTCGGTGAGGAATTGATCGATGAGGTAGCCGTTGGTGCCGTGCAACTCGACGCCGTCGAAACCGGCCTCGACCGCGCGCACCGCCGCGCGGCCGAAGTTCTCCTGGATGCTCGCAATCTCGGCATGGGTCAGCTCGCGCGGCGATCGGCAGCGGTTTCGAGCTGCGCGGCGCAACCGCCGAGGGCGCTACGGTCTCCGAACGGTACCGCCGTGCCTCGGCGAAGCCGCCGGCGTGCTGCAGCTGCATGAAGATGGCGGCCCCATGGGCATGGACGGCTTCGACAACCCGACGCCAGACGTCTGCGGTGCCCCGCCGTCGCCATCCCAGGCTGCCGGCTTCGGCACTGGCTGTACTCTGCGTCGATGTATGTCGCCTCGGTCTCCACGAGGCCCCAGCCGCCACGCGCAAACTCATCGTAATACGCCACGATCCGCTCGGTGACGTGTCCGTCCTCCGTTGCGCTGACTCTCGTCATCGGCGCGACGACGGTCCGATTCTTCAGCGTGACGGTTCCGAAGCGCCATCGTCGAGAACAAGTTCACGTTCGCAATCATTGCTCGGGATGGCCTGACAGGAAGCGTGGATTGATGCACCCTTCAGCCGAACCGCGTCGCATGAGCGCCTCGAACCCACGACATTCTATCTCCCCGCCGAAACTCGAGGTCGCCCGATTGCTGGTCATGGCCTCTGGCGCTCGCCACCTTCTCATCGTCGGCGTGCGGAGCTCGACACGCGGACACCAGAACGATCCGGCTGGCGGTCGGCGCGATCGCCGTTTACGTACGTGTCGCGAAGATGGACCCGGCAGAGACCTACACCAACAGCTTCGTGCCGGCGAAGTAAACAGGCCTGTTCGCCCGGGTGGGCAAACAGATACGAGTATCTTTCAAGGAACAGTCTGTTGTCTCTCACGCTCTCCAGATACGCGCCTCGAGACGTACGCCTGTCGTATCCTTTTTCGGCGAGCATCTTTCTCATGTCGTCTCGCCACTTCGTGCTCGCCGGGGTATCAGGTGTGATCTGAAGATAGCCTCTGACTAGCGTGTCCCAGTCAGGCAGGCGTTTCAAGAACACGGCATCGAACAACGACCGCAGCTTTGCGTTGGTCACCAACGAATGCTGAGTGGTTTTTGTACGCGTCTCTCAACGCGACTCGAGCCAGCGATTGGCCCTGTTCCTTGAGGTCGTCGCTCACTCTGTAAAATCGTCTGAAGGTGGCCCACGGCGCTGGTGGCAAGTTCTTCCGGAGGCAGGCCTCCCCAGATGTAGGTTTCGTCGAGCGTCATACCGTCGAGTGCGAACTGCGGGTAGAAGTCCCGGTCCCGTGGACCTGGAATGACCACTGCGTCATGGTCCATGAAGATGATCTTCACCTGCCATTGGCCGCGCAGCCCAGACGCTCTTCAGCCCGACGTTTCTCGCGACAAATGACTCACCCCGGGTAAAACCCCTGACAGCCAACAACGTTCCCCAGAATCGGGCGATTTGCTGCAGAAACGACAAATAGTAACCATCGGCCCTTGCCCGATTCGACGTCACGGCGAATGCAGCCGTCAGATACTGCCGGTAGCTGTAGTACTTCACATCGGGAGAGTGATAGGCGCCCAAAATCTCCTCAGTACTGCGTCTGCGAATCGCCTCGAACAGGTGGCTCGAGCTCCCGATTGCCGCGTTCTCCATCGAAGTAGCGCTCGGGCGCCGTCACTCGAAAGATATACCGCAAGCTTGTCCAGTCGGAAGGAGCTGGTGCCGCTGAGAATCGCACTGTGCAGGAGCAACGACGCTGATGAATTGCGCGGTGAGACCGAGGTCGCCTGGCAGGTCAGGAAAGCTCCCATAGCCTTCAGCTTTGAACGCCGCGACGCTGTGCGCCATCGCCGCACGCATCTCGCGGAATCCTTGTTCGAACATTCGAGAGTCCGTGAAGTATATGAGCGTCTGTACCTCAGCGCCTCGCACAGGGACCGAGTAGATCGTCGATCTGGATACGTAGTGGGGTATCGGCGCCTCGGTCCCATGCACGAGGCGATGAATCAGGCTGAGCTCGCTACGCGGCGTTCGCCTCGTATCGCAACAGCCACTCGCATACTCCCGCCGTCGAGACGATGGGATGGCGGAACCGTCAGATCCTTTGCGCGCGTAGACCACGGTCAGCGGATGGTCGCCCCTCTCGCCCGGCCCTTTGATCTCGAATTCGATTTCGCTGCCTGGAGGTTTGATCACGAGTACAACGGTTGACTCTGGATATTCGACGAGAGAATTGATTTCAGAGCTGGTGGTTCCGAAGCCCAGTAGATCTTCGAGGTCCGGCAGAGGGTTTGAGGATCGTGGCCTCGAACACCGGCAGGCTCCTGTTCGCCCGGACGATCTCCCTCCTCGACAAACCAGGGCTGCGAGGGATCCAGATCTCGTTGGCGCCATCCGTCGCTCGCAGGCGGCTCAGGATTTCATCGACGATCTCCTCGGGCGTGAACAGATAGCGTGCGAGGGACAGTTTGCAGTCGTGACGCGACAGCTCTATGAAATCGCGTAAGGCGGCGGCTGGCGTCTTCCTTCCTCTGACCGCGTCGTGAACACGGCGCTGTCTTGCCAATTTGTCAAGAAACTCGCGGATGAATTGGCGAGTATCTGTCGTGGAGTAGCCCTCCTTCAGCACCGAACTCGCGATCCCTCCGCCAGTCTCGCGTGTCTCCTTCAGATTGAGTTGGGTGAACAGGAACATCGAACTCGATTTGCATCGTCGCGGATGAAGCTTCAGGATCTGATGTTCGAGCATCAATACAGCCAGCCTTCTGATGTCCCAGGAAGCCCGAGCTTCGCTGCCTGGCAGCGGTCAGGAGTCTCTGGCAGAAGGCGCTGTCGTAGGCTCCATGACCGGAGGAAGTCGTCGAAGACAGCAAAGGCCTGATCGGCCTCGTCAAACTCAGTCGCGAGCAGATTGAGCACGTGGTTTCCGGCGAGAGGCGTGATGAGCCCGTCCAGGAGTGGGCGATCTCTCGGATTTCAAGACGTTGTCGGAGACATGTCGCCACACACCGGAGTGGGACTCCGGGCCATCAGGATCCACCGGCACCCGCGCCGGTGGACCTGCACAGACGTTCTGTAAGCAGGATCACCCTACCGCCTCAGCGATAAGCCGCCCCTTCTTCACCTTTGCCTTTGCCCTTCCCCCTTTGCCCTTGCCCTTTGCCTTTTCCACCCGAGGCACAATTCCGAGCGCGCGATAATGGGGGCGTTGAGCAACTCCACCGCGCAGTATTTCTTGATTACGAAGGCGACGACTTCATCTGACTCATCAATCGGGATACGGGTAGCCCGACGGGTTTGCCGCCCCATGGTTTGCCGCCCCACGGTTTGCCGCTCGCTCGGTTTTCCGCCCCACGGTTTTGCCACCCCACGGTTTGCCGTCGCCGGGTTTCCGCCCACGATTTTGCCACCCCACGGTTTGCCGCCGCCGAGGTTTCCTGCCCCATGGTTTGCCACCCCACGGTTTGCCGCCGCCGGGTTTGCCCCACGGTTTGCCACCCCACGGTTTGCCACCCACGGTTTGCCTTGCCGCCGCCCGGAGGTTTCCACCGCCCGGAGGTTTCCGCGGCAGGCTTGCCGCCCGCGAGGTTTGTCGTCCACAGGCTTTGCGACCTGGGGGCATGCCCTGGCCGGGTGTCTTGCCACCAAGACGTTTGCTAGTACGCGAGGCCCGGCCTTTTTAGCACGTTCACGCGGCCGACATCTGCTTGCTGCCAGATGATTTGCTTGGCATAGAGTTCCTTACCAGCTGAAATAGATCCGACTAGGGTCTTGAACGATCGCTTGTTGACTCGGCTGCCGGATGAACCACTGGCCCAGACCATCATTCTTCTGGGTGCGTGGCGCAACAACACGCGCAGGCGCCGTCGTCAACGACGGTATCGGTGCACAAGCCGCATTGGTTTGCGGCGGTGCATTGCTTTGGCCAACACGAAACAGGCCCCAAGCGCCTTGGCCTGTCTGCAAAGGTTGGAAAGCCGAATACAAGTGAGTCGCCGGCTCGTCCACACCTTCGCCGCCAGCCTTGTCGACCATGAGATCGAAATGATCGGTCGAGCCATGGTTGTCGCGCGAGCCGATCCACTGCGAGAGGCTATTGTCACCTAGTGCACGGGAGTCGTTCTTGTATGGATTCCTCTGCCACACGTGACCGCTCAGTGTGAAGACCTGGGACGTGCCCGTGCCAAAGGGATGCATCAGACGAAATCTCGCCTTGTCCCCAACGGCGGCAGTGAAGATCGGCGTTTGCGGATTCTGCGAGACGAGCTGGTTCGACAACATGCACGAGAAGTCCACCGCGGTGCCTGGAAAGCGAACACCGCGAGGCTCCGTCCGATAGTTGACCGCGAAACTGGTCTCGTCTGGAAATCTCGCATGGCGTCGCTGATCATCACCGCAAACTCACGAAACTTCGTCGCGTCCGGCAACGTGACGGTTGCCGACGCCACGAGTGCTGGGTGGGGGCTGGCGGACGGGTCACAACTCGGCGAGGCTTCCCGTGTCGCCACACTGCCAGGTCGAACCCGGCGGTTCGATAATCATCGCGCCGAAGAGGCCGTTGATGTTCTGATACAGCGGGTCAGACGGAAGCAGAGTTGAGCGAACCAAATTCGACCGGAGTGTAAGCAGGGTTTCCGCCGGCGTCCCTCTCAATCTTGCCTGCGTACCACTGGTATTTGACGGTCTGACCGAATCCAGCGAGCTGGTCCGGCTGGCCCTGCCTGTTCCACCCACGTTCATCGCCACTGCTCCGACTGGCATCGTAGCTAAGCAGTTGAGGATGCAGGCCAACCGCGCCGGACATCTTCGACTTGAAGACCGGCTGCTGGGTGATGGGGTTCACGCCATTGAACGGTGGCGCCATCACGAACTTCTGTTGAAACACTTGTGCCGACGACTCGAGCGCGTTGGTCAGGTTGACGATTGATACAGTCGCCGGCGTTGGCCCGGAGGATCAGCGGTTCGACAGGCACGCCCAGCTTCAACCGGCCTTGAGCATCCAGGTCTTCGGTGCGGACATACAGGACGCCGTTCTCATTGCGCAGCGATGGCGCGCGACTGTTGAACAGTATTTGTCCCCGTGGAGGATTGGAGGCCGGGCACCGGACTGATATTCGCGAGGGCTTTCTCAGCGGTGACCGCGGTGATATTGAAGACTCGCTGCACGGCGGGTGGCGGCAAGACAGCTGGACACGTCGCAAACGTCAACGTTAGTTGCCGGGTCCGATGGCATTGTTCGGAAGTGGCTGCAACCGGTTCGCGACCGTGGTGGGGTCGTAGGCGCGGAAAAGACCCCACATGCCATTCGAAATACCGGTTTCATCCGAGACTCGGACTGTAGAAGTAGTCAACGCAATTTGCCGTCGACATCCCATCCGGACACTTGCGACCTGCGCTGGGCGCTGACGACGATGAGTACGCGGAAGAGCAATTCGAAATGCTCCGAGAGGCCCATCGCCTGAGCGCTGCGGTAGCCGGAGTTCTTCCACGACGGCTCGGAGAACCAGGTGGGTCCCGCGAGGTTGAACTGGTGCGCGAATACGTGGGCCCCGACCAGTACGCGAACCTGCACGTTATCGTTCTGATAGGCGCGCATCAGACGGCGTGAATGGATCGCCGTTCGGAGGCGCGTTGCCGGCCAGTTTCAGCGCTGAGTCGAACGCGTACGACATGTCATTCGCCGGGCCCACCCGCCACGCGATTGGATCGTTGCGATAGTTGACCGATTGCGTGCCCGCCGGAGACGGACTGACTCCAGTGGTAACCAGGCTCGGTCTTGCCTGAGTCTGGCTGCCCGACGGGGCGTTGATCGCGTACGCCGGGTCTATCCACCCAAGCTTCGGATTCGGGCTCGGTTGCGTCTTCGGCGGATTTGTTCCTGCGATCGTGGCCCAGGCATACGCAAGCTGTAGATCCTGAAACTCCAGGGCGAATTCCCGATAACTGACATCGTTGTTGTCCTTGTCCTTCGTCAGGACATCGACTTTCCAGCTCGTCGGACCTCCGTCGGAGCGAACAGGAGGCTGATTCGCCGGACGACCCATGATCGCGCCGTCTTCCAGGGTTGCGCCAGCTGGATCCCACAGGCTCCAACCAGCAGGCCTGCGTAAAGACCAGCCTGTTGATGCGTCGGATGGCCCAAAGTGATCGTGCGTGAACACCGTCCGCAGTGTCCGGTCGACGCCTGAATTGTCGAGCAGTGGATCGAGGTACCAACGCTGAATCGTCGTCTGCGCGCCCAGCCAACTTTGGCATTGCGGACGGGACGTCGGTGTCCAGTTGTCGGGCAAGGTTGACATCGAGGACTCTGTGGATTGGCGGAGCACGAGAAGATATCCGCAGGAGGCGGCTTTGGCGCCGGCAACGGCTGCTTGACACCGCCTGACGAGCAGACCTCCGTCCGCGTTGATGGCCCTGATCGTATCCTGCACTTCTTGCGGACTGAACGTGCCGTCTTCGTAGTTGAAGCCATTGCCCGCACCATCGGAGGACGTCACATCGAACTTGACCAGATGAATGTGCTGGCCCAAGGATGTCGGTCGGCGTACGCACCTGAAAATCGTCGACGAGATAGTAGTTAGGTACCAGATTGGTGTGCCAGTACTCGATAATGTCGCCGGTATTGCCACGGAAGAACAGCGGTTCCGGCGGACGCCCACCTGTGGAGTTGACCGGGTTGAAGGCAAACGTTGGCTGCACGTCCCTCCACAGCGTGAGGATTCGCTGCTGTGGAAAGTGCCATCGTCTCTTGTTGAATGTGACATCCAGCTGAATGGCTGCGGCTTTGTACGTGCGTTTGATGACCGACCGCGTTCCACCGTGGTCGTCCACCGCCGGGTCGGCAAAAGGCGCCCCGCCACGGGACCCAAAGGCAAGCCATTCACCAGGAAGCCAAAGGGCGTGGCTTGCGCGCAATTGCTCGACGAGCCATCCGGTAAGGAAGGTCTGATGGCATCGCGTGCTGAAAAAGTTGATCGCGGCTTTCTCGGCGTCAGTGCCGGTTTCGGGAAGACCAGACCGCGCTGATCGTCGCCAAGTCTTTGCTCCAGTCGAACTGATCGTGACTTTCGTGCGAGACGGAGCCGCCGGTTTTCACGTGGCGCGGTAAACCGCCATCCAGGAAACCGCCTGCTCCGTCCGGAGCAAAATCCAACGGCGGATGCGGTGGACGGGCGCCGGCAATCCCGGGCACAAAGAATGGGAAGCCCGGGTTTTCCAGCTGATTGCCCGCCGACGGCTGGAACTGGCCGGTCATCTGCGTGCCGTCGAACTGCACTGTTGATGACGGTGCCATTCACCATGCTGGCCCGTCTGTGCAGCCGCCGATGACGTCGAGTCCATTGATCTTGTTGCTCTGGCACGTTCCGCCAAGAACCACCTGACCACCGACAGCGATTGCTACGCCATTGACCTGCACATTGTGCTGAATCTGCGCGTACGCCGGTAGTGGCGCCATGGGCCGGGTCGGGAGCGGCACTACCGCCGGATTCGGTGTGCCGGCGATGATTTCACCATCCGGCAGGGCACGAGAACCGGGCACCACCTGGCCATTCGCCGGAAACACGAACGTCCCTGATTCGAACACGTCATGCGTCCGCCACATCGCCCACATGCCCGCGCGGCGAAATGCGGATAGAAGTGGCAGTGAAAGATCGAGTCGCCAACCACTTTGTTGCGATTGCCGCTGCCGTTATAGACCATCTCCAACGTGTAGCTGGCGCCGGGGCTAATCATCTGACTATCGAGATAGCTTCCCTCATCGCTGTTGGGCGACTGAAGCCACTGGTGTGCATGCTGATGATGCACGTGAGTCACATCCCGGCCACCGTGAAGAATTCTGAACTTGACGTGATCGTTGATGTAGCTGTGGGTAGACGTTCGAAGGATCGTCGGGAAGAACGCCGCCGTCGCCTTCGCCGTGGCCTGCATCGTGTAGGGAACGTGTTGCTGGATCGCTGGCCTCCGCACGGCGGGCTGTTGAAGGAAGCCGTCGTGGTACACGGCGCCTGAAGATTGGAGTTCGCCGGTCGGTCAACCAGCATGGCCGGATCGCCGACCGACCACGCGCTCAGGAAGAACTCTTCGAACCTGCAATCGATGCAGTCGCCCATCGGGCCTACGCCGATGCGATTGGCGAACACTTCTGCCCCAATACCGCCGGTGCCGTAGTTGATGGCGAACGCATCCTGACCGGCTACCAGCGTCTCGCCGATGCCGCTGTCGGCGAAGACCGGAAAAGCCTGCGCGCTGACCGGGGTCAGTCCGCCATGATAGATAATCGTGATTTCCCGATATGGCTGCTTCCGGTCGGGCGAGGCAGGGTTTTCGCAGAAGATCGGATCAATCGTCGCCCCGCCGGTGTTCAACGCCGGGTTGTTTTCGGCGTTGCATGGTGGCTCCGGGTTGTTTGGTCCGGTGGTGCCAGGAATCGTCCAGCGTTGGGGCCCGTAATGATCGCCGTCAGATCACCGTGAACGAGGTTGTTCCCGCACCGAGCATCTTGAGGATGGGAGTGCCGTCGGCGTATGTGGCGTCGTAGTTGATCAGCGGATGGTTATCCAACGTATTCAGGAAGCCGGCCGGTGTCCGCCTGACCTGGAACGGCGGTCGCGCGTTCGGACCTGTAATGGTCAAGGTGCAGGTCGTCGAGGGATACAGCCGGCATTGAGCGTCGCATTGCCGGGCAGGCTGTTGGCGTTATAGGTGGCGAGCGCTAAATCGGCGGCCGTCACCTGGCTGCGATACCATTCGGCGCCCGCAGGCTGGACGTTCAGCGCTCCAAAGAGTCCGCGCACGAGCTGGTCGCCGGCGGTACTCGTGTCGCCACTCGTTGCCATCAGAAACGTGCCCTCGGCTTTGCGAAAGCGTGTAGCGTTTGTGTCGACGGCGGCATCAAGGGGGGCGGCGGATTGACACTGGCCAGGCTGGAATTGTTCCGCACCGACGAAGGCGCCGTCGTCTTGTATGCCCGCAACCCACTCAGTGCCTTGGATGTGCAGGGAGACCTCCGTTGTCCCGGTGCTTGCGTTGGGCGCCTGTGTCGTTCCGAAATCGGCGAGCGGTATCGCGTTCTCGAAAGGTGATCGTCAGGCAATCGCCCACATTGGCGCGCAAGACGAGCGGCCGCGGCCGCTTGCCCGGCTTGAGTTGCGTGAAGCCCGCGTTCACCTGCGTGTCGCCTTTGAGCGCAAAGATCAATCCGTCGGGAATTGCCGCGCCCAGGCGGTTCAGCATGATTGGCTGGGAAAGGCCACGACGCTGGCATTGATCGTCCGCTTGCACTGCGGCTGCGCGGTTGCCGGCCCAGCCGTCATCAGGAGAACGACCGGGATCGCCGACAAGTTGCGAAGGAGGACTGAGTCGATTGCGACCGAGGCACGTGACGTTCTCCCTTACATTGAAGATGAGCACTTGACCTCTCGTCAGCCCGGAAAGTGCGTGACACGAGCAGAGCGAGCGTCAAAGCGTCAGCTTCCAGTTTGCCAGAGAGCTCGGCAGCGAAAGAACGCGTGTGACAACCGTCGGAAGTTTGAAGCCCGGTGTGAGAAGGCCTGACTGCGCCCGCGATCGAACAAAACGCTTAAGTATCATGCGTCGCTTCCTTGGTCCAGCCTCGACTATCTGCGGCTCGCAGCTTCCGTCACCACCTTCACGAGTGCCGCTGGTGAGGACAGTCCGTATGTCCTGGTCCGATAACCCGTCACATCATTGCTGACGAGAATGGTGGGTGTATGGTCCGACGCGTTGACAGCCGCTGCGCCTAGTGCACCAAGCAACGAATCAATGTCGGCCTTGTCGCCGGTCACGAAGGTCCATCCCGGTCCAGCGTGGAACCTGGTCGCAAAATCACGCAGTCTCTCCGGCGTATCCGTGGTCGGATCGACGCTGATGGAAATCAATTGCACGTCTGGCGCGCGCGCCGCCAGGCTCATCTTGGACTCGCCGGAGTGTGGCCGTCAAGGAAGGGCAGATCGTCGTGCAGGTCGTGAAAATAACGTTGATGACTACTGTTTTGCCTTTGACGAGGTCGGTGTAAAACTTGAGGGGCCTGCCATTCTGATCGCGAACAGGAATATCAGGAATCCGCGTTTCTGAGCGCGCGCGTGCCTTCTCCACCCGGTTGCTGGCGCGTTTGGGCCTCGACCAGAGCCGCATCGAGCACCGGCCCGGATGCGAGACATGAACGCCCGCCAGCAGGACCACCGCAAGCACTCTTATCGGCATGCCACGCATATCTCCGCGCGTGGGCGCTTTCCGGAGTTCGCCCCCTCAATTGACACTGATCCACCCGCCGACTGGAACGAATCTTCTTCCTTCAAGTCGATCGTGACCACGTAGGTTCCCATTGCACCAATCCGACGATTGGGTCCGAAGGTGACGGCCGGTGTCAGCCCGGTTGAAAACTCATAGAACCCTTCCAGCGCTTGAATCAGTTTTTCCCGGACTGAGGTCCTTGCCGGCTCGCCGCATCGCTTCAACCAATATCCGTGCGGCGCTATAGGCGGACATCTGCGTCGCGACGTGCTGTGTCGGCAGTTTGTATTTCGCTGCCAGCGAGCGAAATTCGTTGACGCCGTCTCCGCTCAGCGCGGTCGGTGAATTTGGAAACGAGACAAATAGTTTTCCGTTGAAGCCGGCCGGCGCGTCAAAGACGTCCGGACCGCTGCTGCTGCTGGGCAGAAACAGCGCAGGGAACCAATGGCGCTTGTCGGCTTCTCTCATGAATGACAGGGCCTCGTCGACGGCATGCCCGATGAAAATCACGGCGTCGCGACCGGTCTGCGCGAGCTGCTTCAATGCGTCGGAGACGTCAAAGCGCCCGGCGACATAGTCGTAGCGTTGTGGCGCGCTCAGCCCCTCTTCCTGCATTGATCGGCGATCGCCTCCAGGACGCCGGCGCTGACCTCGCTTTGCGGGATACCACGGCGATGGCGGGACTCGTCGATCCGCTGGCCTCCTGGCGGCAAACTCGAGCAGGGCGCGGCCCTGGCCGTCGACTCCCGCAGGAGATAGAACACCTGCCGGTTCAGCGGAAAGCCAGTTTGCGGGTACAGCGTGAGTGGTCCAATCAATGGCACTCCCTGCTGGGCCATCAGCGCGAATGACTCTCTCGTTCGGCGCCGGCGATGAATGCGCCCGTCATGGCGAACACGGGCTCGTCGATCAACACACGCTCGACGTTGGCGACGCGTCGCCGCCGGCGTTTCAGCGGTGTCGATGAACTTCAGTTCCACCCGGCGGTTGTATATGCCACCCTGGTTGTTCAGTTCGGTGAAGAACGCGCCGGTGACCGCTTTGAGCGCCTGGCCCATGTCGGCCAGCGCTCCTGTTGCAGGCACTGCCGTCCCAATCACGATCGAATCGTCGCTGATGCCAGGATCACGTCGCGGCCGAGCGACCCCAGATACGCGACGAGATCCGCGAGGTCCTGCCGTGACATCTGATATCGAGGCATCACGCTTTGCAGTCTGTTGCCCGCCGGATCCGTGCCGCGCGTGATCGCCAACTCGAGCCCGCGCGCAGTGTACGGTGGATGCTGTCGCCCGTCCGCGTGCGTGAGACCGTAGGGCTTCGTCAGCGCCTCCCACGTCAGATTTGACGGCCTGACACCACCCTCGGGCTTCCCTGCCCATCAAGGCCGTGACAATTGGCGCAGGTCACCGCGCTGCCCGGACCTCGAAAGACGACTCGCCGAGGTAGCGCGAGAATGTCATTGCCAGACGGGCTCATGCCACGGACATAGATTTCCTTGCCGCGCTGCTCCTGCGCTGTCAAGGGATTCTGCGTCGTCGCCCTGATCGAGCCGGCACTCCCAGGCCAACAGGCGAGCATCACCCCTACGAGCAAGAGCCGACAGTTCCGGGCGCGTAGTCCTATCATGTTGTGTAGTGAGAAGGTCTCACCTGTCACCTGCTCATTGGTCGTTGAGCACGCTTTCGACAACCTTGACCAGTTCTTCGCTTCGCGCAAGGCCGAAGGCCTTTTTCCACAACCCCGTCCGCTCGTTACCGACGATGACCAGATTGAGGTGGTTCTGCTTGTCGTCGACAAACTGCCCCAGCTTACGCAGCATTGCGTCCACGTTCTGCTTGTCGCCAGTGAGGAAATACCAGCCCGGCCCGGCATGAAGCGTCTTTGCGTACTCTTTGAGGCTGGCAACCGTATCAACCGTCGGATCCACACTGATCGAAATGATGCGAACGTCTTTGCCGACGCGATCGCCGAGCGCCTGCTGCACCTTTTCAAGATTCCGATTCAGCGGGAAGACAACTCTCGCGGCACGTCCCGAAGAAGGAATTGATGATGACGACCTCTGCCCTGTAGCAGGTCGGTGTAGAAGCGCATGCGTTCGCCGCGCTGATTGAGCAAAACCGCATCGGTGGAAATATCGCTGAGCGGGCGTTTGTCCGGCCGTCGCCGCCGATTGCTGAGCGACGCTTCTCTCGTGGCCCCCGGACAACATCGGGACTCTCGTTCCGAGCAACCTCGTGCGCGACAGTCGTGACGTGTCCGAGGCCCATGGCGGCGATGACCGCGAGAGTCCAGGGAAGCCATTCGGTCAGTCGTCGTCGCCCCACGTCGGTCGATACTCTATTCATTGTGATCTCCCGTCTCGCTTTTCCACGGACGCCCCTGTAATCTGATGTTTGCTCGAACAAGTCGTCACTTTGTCGCCTGCAGCGTGAGCGGTGCGATCTGATTGAATGGCACGTTCAGCGAAGGGCACTGAAAGAAGGCGTAAAGTACAGACCCGGCTGCGGCAGAACTACACTCACCTCGTAGAGGCCGTTACCGAGTGGATGTGGCCCGAGCACGCTGCTGCCAGATTCCCGGAGCGAGAAAGACGAGCACGCCCACATCTGCGAGATCGGCCTTCGGCTCACTTGAACCTGCGTCGGTGATCCTGAAGCGCAGGTTGTGGTGTTCGCCCACACGGGCGTTCGCAGAATCGGCCACGGGCTCGATCCTGATCGCGGGGCCGCTTGGCTTGGCAGGTCGGGATTCTCAGCGATGGTCACGTCGAAACAATTGACCAGGCGTGGAGAATCCAGCAGAAAAGCCACGTCGTATCGACCGGGGTCGGCGAGGCGGACACTGGTCGTGTACACGCCCGGTCGGCTCTCACGCAAACCGTTATCGAGAACGAGCAGCGCTTTAGGTTCGCGTCGATAATTCTGGAATCTCTCCCATCGGCGCGGCCATGCCTTCTGCATACAGATAGATCATCTTGTCGGCGGGATTGGCAACCAGCACAGCGCCATCCTCAGGAGCCGGAACGATGGCATCAGCGAACGAGGGGCCCGGCGATTCTCTTGGCGCCTTCTGGCCCGCGGGAAAGCGAGAGACCGCAGCTTCCTTGCCGACATCCGTCAGCTTGATCATCGTGACGAACTCGTTGCCGGCCGAGCGCACGTAGGCAAATTGCCTGGTAAAGGTGATGTGGTCGGGAGCCGGTCCTACCGGGCACCTCATGAATCAATCGGTTGGTGGAGACGTCGAAGATGTAGACGACGCCAGTCGAGCGATTGACGACAAAGCCAAAGGGACCGTCGGGGGATGCGGAGAAGCGCTGAGGCCCGGCTGGACCTGTGATAGTCGAGACGATTTCTCGTCGATGTCCGTCGACGACGACGATTGTCCCGTCGCCTTCGTTGGCGACGTAGACGGCTTTGCTGAGAGGTGAGAATGCCAATGCCGCCGGCAGCGCACCGACCTTGATGTCGCTGACTCGTGCAAGTGTCCGGATGTCGACGACCGATAGCGTTCCCGCTTGCTTGTTGGTCACGAAGGCCAGGCTGTCATCGTCGGTGAACGCGATTTCAGTGGTGCCCGGTCCCGGTCCCGAGTCGAGCCGCGACCTTCAGCGTCACCGTATCGATCACCGTGATTCCGCTGCCCGCCTCGTCCGTCCCGTCGTTTCCGTCCACAGCAATGCTGCCGTCACGCTGCAGCGCGAGACGCGTCGGTGCTACCCCCTGCATCAACGCTGTCGATCGTCTTCCACGTCGTGGTATCGATTACCGGCAACCTGGCCGGCGAGCGGCATCGACACATGAGAGGCGTTTCCTGTCCGCGCTCATCACCCAGTCCGCTCCCGAGCTTGGCAAGGCGACGAGCGTGTATAGTTTGCTGCCTCCGAAACCCGAAAGCGGATCGATGACCGAAATGTTGGGTTCGTGATTCAGCGCCAGAATGAAATAGGCGTTCAGGTTGATGGTCGGGCGCCTGTTGAAGCCGGGTTGCAGAAACGACTGAATCTTCTCGCGACACCCTCTGGCATCGGTCACCGCGGCTTCGCGTCGATCGATCCAGACTGCCGGACGCAGGTTGCTGAGCGCCTTGCCTCCAGCGGCGTCGGCAATCGTGAACTGCACTCGTGCGTCCGTGCCGGCTCTGCAATGCAGTGGGTTTACCGGGTTCCATCGTCACCGGTTCAAGGCTGAACTCGACGGAAATGCCCTCTTGCGTATATGTGCGCGATGCCCGTGACGAATCCGCAGACCCGGTCTGTGTTTGGTTCGCATACGACTCTGATCCTGAGCGCACGTCGGGGATGCTCACCAACCACAGAGAGGATGGTGAAAACGCAAGTGGTGATAATGGCAGCGATCCAGCCCTTCGCGCCGCAACAATTGGCTATGTTTGCCGCGACACGCTTTGCGCCGCCGCCGCCCAGCGTGGTCATGACCAGCGTGACTCTCACTTCGTGGCCACTCCCTTCTCTTCGCAGGTGCAATCGGATCCACCTATCCCTGCGCGCGCGCTGCCTTCACGCCAAACGCCGTCGCCGGTCCCCGCGTCTCGGCAGGAGGTAGAACCGGCGCTGGAGCTTGGACCGCCTGAATCGGACTCTTTCCTGAGGCGTGGGAAAGAGTCGTCTGCCCTGAGCGTCCTGGACGAAGGCCAGGTCCCATTTCTTGAAGAACTTGTCCTGATCCTGACGGTTCCAGCGAATCTTCTCGCATCTCGGTATCGTTGGAAGTTCAACCCGCCTGTGGCGTCACGATGCTGTTCGGACAATAGACGACCTTCATCCCACGATCGTGCCCCGACATGAAGAAGTCTTCGTGCTCGAAGATCACCTGAATGCTTTCCTCCCATCGGATCTTGCGCAGCGAGCGCGGTCTTCGCGACGAAGAAGTTGAAGGTCAGATCTGCTCGGTCCATACTGAATCCTATCGTAGGCCTGGTAGTCTCGACTGATGTCGTGGTGAATCAAACCCTTCGACTCAGTGCACCACTCGAGAGTCGCCCTCATAGTGCTGGAGAACGCCCATATACCTGAGCGCGCCACCGGCCAGATCGGCGATATCCATCATTTTCAGCATGTCGCCAAGCCGCGTTTCCTCCGTGTAGTAGAAATCGTCATCGCCCACCAGAAGCTTACGGCGTTTCGCACGCATCGATCAGAGCGTTCCTCCTCGCGACACTCCTCGATTCCACGGTAAGGCGATGTACACTGAAACGCCTGCCTCCTTCAGCCTCGCTTCCTTTTCGTCACTGCAGTATCCATCGTCCGCAACGATGATCGTGATCTCCGGATAATGCCGGCGAAGCGACAAGACCGCCGTAAACAAATACTCGTCCCGTAGGAACGTCTTTACGAGGGCCGTCACATCTCGTAAGCTGGCTCGTCGGCGCATGCTGATTCCTCGATCGACCTTTGATGCGTTCGCCAGAAATCGGCTCTTCAGCCTCGTACAGGCAATCCGGATGATAGGAATGGTTCTTGTCCCGTTTGTTGCGTCGCCACATTTCATTCCACAAGTGAACGGCATACGTCGTCCGAGAAATTCCAGATCGTCGCCGGATCGAGAACCGTCTCCCACTCGAGATAGTTGATCGGGCAAAACATGCTGGGGCGCATGACAAAACGCTGAAGCGACAGCTTGTCGACGCATTCCGCCATCAGGCGCGGACCCACTTCGCCCCACACCAGGTTCCTCGGGCCGCTTGCTCCGACAGACGTTCCACGCATGCGACATCGCAGGACCACCCGCAGGGGGCCCTCACGACGCCGCAGTTGACGAGCTCCTTGTCATGGAGGATCTCCGACGAGAAGACATATTCATGGGGAAAGTCGAATGGCTTGAGACACACGGTATCCGTGTCCACCCACCAACCGCCCTTCTCCAGGAGCAACTTAGCAACGAAAGAAATTCGCGAAAGCGCTGAAGCTCTCTTGGTGGCGGTACTTGAAAAATCAGCGACTTGTGGAGTATTTCATTGCCATCCTTGATCGAGGTCCCTCCGGGAACGCCGGCAACGTAGCCGCATGTGTACAGAACGTACTGGTGACCGCAGGCGAGAAATGAGGCGATTGACAACCGCTCCAACGTCGACAGCTCCGATCCGATCCAGAGGCCTTGAATGACTTCCTTCGTCGGGTTAGAGATCGCCGTCGTCATGTTGCACAGGTGATCCATTCATCCTCACCTGTGCGGGGCGCTGAGCCGAGAGAGGCTCACCGACATGGGCCACACCCATCGGCACGGCCGGCAAGTCCGACTGGGCCTGCAGCGGCTGAACGTGGCCCTGCCACGAGCACGCTTTCCAAACGGCTCGCCTGGCTTCGAGACATCAGTCGTTCGAAAACCCCAGCCACAGGCGCATATGATGAAGCGGCGAGAGCACAAGGATGGCGACAGCAATGAGCGCCGTTCCAAAAGTTCTGTGGCCGAAGGCGTTCTCTCGCCGAACCAGAAGGCAATCCCATAAGAAACGGCCAGACCGGCGAGCAAACTCGACGACCGATTCAAGGGAATGCAGAACGTGTTTTCGCGACGGTCCAGATAGATCAGCGTTCCAAACCAGCACAGAAGCGCGTACAGGACTCCGATCAGGAGAGACGGCCAGAGGGCGCTGGTCGAGAGGAACGACATGACGCCGTGACGAATCTCGAGCGGAATTCCACTCGAACCCACGAGGGCGATGGCCAGCGGAGCCCCGATTAAGACGCCCATCGCTACGAACTGTTCCTCGACAAAATAGCGGCACGTGGCGGCGCGATCTGTGGTCTTCGCCAAGGCGTTGAGGCAAGGGAGCCGGACGGCATACGCGCCGACATAGATCCCCACCGTCCCGAGCAGCCCCCAGGTTGTTTCTGTAGCTCTGTAACTCGGCTGCGGTTGCGACAACGGCGAGCAACGAGAGGCCGAGCGCCGTCCAGGAGAACCATCGCACGCGCTTTCGGAAGAGGCAATCGACCGCTGGAGCAAGAATGAGCACGCCGCTTCGCATGAGCAGCAACGCCAACAAGACGGACACCCCGGTGAACGTGCACATCAACGTTGTCGTGTAGATGATTGCTGCGGTCGCGAGGCCAGCTAGCAGCGTCCGCTGCATCGGCCAGGGCACCGACACTCCCCAAAGGGTGCGGCGCCCCAGGTAACGCCACCATCCGAGCCCGGTGATGATGAGCAGCGTCACGACAGCGGTCGCGAACCCGGTGGCGGGAAGCATTTCGAACGGCGACGCCGGACGGTCGAGACCCGGCAGCAAACCCTGGCTGAAGATCCTGGTCAGCGCAGCGTACGGTGCATAAAAGACGAAGTAGCCGAACGCTAACCACCAGATGCCAAGTCCGAACGTTCTTCCCTGAGGCGCTGGCGCCGGCCCAGTAGCCAGCGCTCGCTCAAATCCCTGGCCGTCGACTTCACGGCTTGTAGAATGAGTCGTCATAGCATTGACCCAACAGCGATTTCCCGATCATCGCCAGGACGTGATCGTCATTGTCGTGTCGCACGTAGAAGGAGAGATCGCGATAGACCCGCTCCAAAGCGCTCGGGCGATTCAGCGATCGCGCGCCGCAGGCCCGGATACAGTGTTTGACGGTGTCTTCCGCCAGATGCTCGACGACATGGCGTGCGCGGCTACCGGCCAGCCGGGCCTCCTGACACCGTCCGGTCTCCCAGAGGCGTGCGACGTGCCGCAGCCATAGGTGGGCGGTCTCGATGTCGATCGACATCGTCGCGATGTGATGCTGGACGTAGGGATCGCCCTCTTCTTCTGGTTAGTAACGTAGTCGAGGGCGAAGTCATAAGCCGCTTCGGCGGCACCCAGGAAAGTGGCGGCGTAGTGAGGGATGAAATACGTCTGCCATGCTTCCTTGACATACTGGCCCGGATACCCGATCGAATTTGTTTCCGAGATGAACGTGCGATTGAAGCGCACGAGGTAGCTGACGGTCCCTCTCATCCCGATCGGGTCCCACCACGAACTGTCCATCGTCACCGACGGATCGGACAGGTCGCAGCACAACAGCAGCTGTGAATCAACGTCACCGCCGGCGTGCCGGATGCCCCCGGGTCCGTCGAGGCTGACCAACAGAATCGCCCACTGTGCTGCGGTCGCGCTGGTCGCGAATACCTTTGTCCCCTCGACAATGTAGCCGTCAGCCACTCTGGTGATAGTGGTGCCGCATTGCTGGCGCGCCGCCGGCTCGCGCGCCTGGGGCTCGCCGCTCCACGCGACCCACTTGTCACCGCGTTCGATGACTCCGGCGAACCAGCGCGCCTTCTGATCGGGGGTTGCAATGCCGTCGAGCAGCGACAGCGAGTTGGCGTGTCCTTCCCAGCAACGCGCCAGGGAGAGGTCCGACTTCGCAATCTCCTTCGTGATCATCCAGAGCGTAAGGGCCTCACCACGGTAAGGTCCCAGGCCGAGCCCGCCGTACTGCTTCGGAATCGTCGGAGCGTTCAGGCCCGCCTTGAAAGATCATCGAAGTCTTCACTTGGAAAGGTCGCAGTCCGATCGCTAGTGCGCGGCTCTCGGGGCAAAGTTTTCCCGGGCCAGCCTCGCGAACTGGTTGGTGAGCTCCTGCTGATCCGGGGTGAGATCCAGATTGAGCATGGTGTTCACAGTGCTCGTTCGGTTCGCGTCCGCCACATACGAGCAGCCAGGCCGAGCGAGGAGTCGGCGAGAGGCGCCTGGCGCGAACGTGGAGCGAAAGGCTCCCGGACCCGCAGACCGAGGTCGCTCCCGGCAAAGATCCGGCGGCATGTCTCGACCGGTCATGAGGCGAAACTGGCGCAGAACCTGGATGAGCAAGACTTCAAGGCCGTCGATCGCGGTCATGCCCAGCGAAAGCGCCTCGCAGAACCAGCGGCGTCGTTTCATGGCCGTACGTAAGATCCACCACCGATCCAGTGGGCTGCATCCAGACGGCCGTCGAACGGTAATGCTTCGCCGTTCCGACCGAGCGGCGTCGCATTCACGATCAGCGATGCCCCATCGGACGAAAACTGGGACAGCAGAACGAACGGTAAGCCCAGCAGAGCCCCGGCTCGTACACCGCGATCGAGACTTCTGTTGACGAGCGTCACGTCGGCGCCGAGTTTGTGGAGTGCCGCCGCGACCGCCCTGCCAGCTCCACCACAGCCCACGACGGCCGCCTTGCGGCGCTTGATGGCAATATTGCGCTCGCGCAGCGCGACTACGGCACCTTCCGGATCGGTCGTGTCCGCTGTCCACCCACGATCACTCCTCGTGAAGATATTGGTGGAAGCGGCGCGGTGAACCATCGGAGTCGCGCGCGCTCCGGAATTGAGGGCGGCTTCCTTGTGTGGAGACGCCACGGTGAGGCCCTTGATCGAGGCGCCGAACAATCTCGAGGCGTCGTCTGTAGCGACGTCATGCCAGAATTGATCGAACGACTCTTCCTGAAACGGCACGAACAGGGCCGGGAGGCCAAGGGCTCGATAAGCGGCGTTATGCAAGCGAGGCGATAGCGAGTGAGTGATGGGGCTTCCGACAATGCCATAGAGGTCGCCGAGCGGTGGCAAATGCGGCAGGCCGTAGTCTTGCGCGAGTTGGGAGATCCCAGGGTCGCTCAAAGACGGTTGATCACCGAGACTCCCGAAGACGAAGGGTGCGCCGAAGTGAGGCGCCAGCAGCCGAGTCCAGAATCCCGCCTCCCCGGTGGCAAACGCGACGATGTCTTTTCGATGGAACGAGCGCAGCGCGTCAAGTGGAGCGAAACCATCGGCCGTCTTCGCCGCAACCACGGCCAGCGCTAGCAGTCGCGCTTCGACCTCGACGGCTCGCTGAACGCGACGGCGCAACCCTGATGAGTCGGCGACTCCGGTCCATGAGATCAGGCGCTTCTGTGGCGAGATGCCGGCAAGCAGGTCCGGAACGAGGTCCCGGTCACCCTCGAGGTCGATGAGATCGTAGTGGGGCGCCGCAGCCAGGAGGTGGTTCCGTCTTTCACGTGGGGAACCTTCAAAGCAACCGCCTTCGGCCTTGCTTCGAAGCGTGAAGAGGAGGTTCCCTTGAAGTGGCTGCGTAGCCAGTCAGGATCCGGTCGGCCTACCAGGTCTCCTCTGACTTCCAGCCACTCAACCGCGTCCGGGAGAGCACGTAGCTGGCCACCACCGTCTACAGGTGGTGTCGACAACGTCGCAACGAGGCAAGCTTCGGCTGCCACAACGAAGTGTCCTAAGAGCGCCCGATTCCACCAGTTCTTTGGACGCGTGAGCCGTCACCGATCAACGGCAACGAGCTACGCACTTTGAGTGAGTCGGGTGATGTGCGCGGCAATTATAATCAAGTTGAACTTGATGAAAGGAATTTTATCCAAGCGCAATGACGATTGAACGTGAAACGTGCACGCCGTCGAAATACAGAATTAGTGGATGAGTTGGAAGACGAGGTGTCATGTCGTAAGACGGCTCTGAGATGACGTTCTCGAATGGATTGGAGCGGACCACGGATGCTCACCCCGTTGCCGAACATTGGAAGACTTGAGGTTCCCCCGCGCTCGCCCGCGACTTGCGGGAAGCGGTCGACGGCCTCCTCTCTACGACAACAAGGCGTTCTACGACATCAGTCTCCAGAGCCTTGTCCGGGATCGGACGCGTGACGCGTGTCCGGACGGTTTCGACTGGCTCGTCGCGCAGATTACAGAGCGATTGGGGCGGTGGCCGTGTTGCACGCACTCGTCCGCGGGCTTCGTTTCGATGAGGGGAACAGGTTGTTCGTCGGCCTGAACCGGCGCTTTAGGAGAACTGGTCGCACCGCCGTACGAGCCGCCCAGGGCCCAACTCATCCACTACATCCAGCCCGCAATGGACCTTCCCTCGGCGCGAGGAGGCACTAGAGACCGAAAGGCTCCATACCGATACGGCGGACTGGGAAACACCTGTCGAACTGATTTCGATGGTCTGCGTCCGCGCGGACTCGGGCGGTGGTGGCCGATCCCGATTGCTGGACGTCGACAGCGTTCGAGGAGGAAGTCAAGAACTGCTTGGGAATGGAAGCGCTCAACCGCCTCGAGACTGAACTGTTACCCTGGCAGTTGGCTACTTACTGTGGCGGTGGGGTGACATGGCGAACCGTGCTTGCGGGATCGGGCATGTGTTGGCGGCGTTACACCATCAATCGCGCATTGGAATCCGGAGGTGCAGAACTGTCGGATGAGGCCCTGAGTTTGCTGGATGCCTTTGAAGCCGTCATTTCCATGACGCCTCGCACGCTCGATTTCCTGATGCTCGATGGCGACTTGCTGTTCGCCGACAACCGGCGCACGATTCACGCCCGCACCCCGATCAGCAGCGGGAAGGCGTCCAATCGCCTGATGATTCGCAGCTGGATCAGAGCGACCCTCGTGCGGAATGAGGAGCATGACGTCATATTTGGTCGACCGGAAACGCTGCCACGACCTCGAGCATCACTAACGCCCCCGCCGGGAGCGCCGCTGCCGCGAAGGCCGTGCGAGCCGGCAATGCGGTAACACCAAGACCGGGAAGCCAGGCTGCGTAAATCGCATCCACGGCCTTGAAATCCTTGATGTCCGCGAGCAGCAACGTGGACTTGACGATATCCGCCGGGGAGCATCCGGCCGCGTTCAGAATCGCTTCGACATTCGACAGCGTCTGCCGGGTTTGCGCCTCGAGGCCATCCTCCAGCTTTCCGGTTTCCGCGTTCCGCCCCGTCTGCGCCGTCACGAACACCAGGTCACCGGTGCGAATCGCTTGCGAATACGTGCCTGTGGCAGGGGCAGCCGCGTTCGTGACAATGCGAACCTTGTTGACCATCTCACACGCTCTTTCGCTGAACAGGGGAACTTGGGAGCCCGATCCTATATTCGCTCTGTCACCAGCGGGATTTCGAATCTGACCCTCACCGGCCCTCCGCCCAACGGACTCAGATCGAGGAGTTGCGGCTGCTCGGGATGAATGATCTGCACGATCACGACGTTGGTGGGATTCGCAAACTCCAGGTTGAAATAGTGGAACTGCGTGATGTTCGACGCATATATCCAGAGGTTGTCCTGCTCTCGAATCCACGCGCTGAAGCTTTCGCTCTCCATGGGTTCCGTGCGGATGTCCAGCGGAACCTGGGCCAGGAGTTGTTTGGTCAATTCGAAGTGTTCGAGCGCGTACTGCCAGCTCTGCTCGTAGGGACGTTTGGTGGAGCCGCGCGAGCGAGGCAAACATCCCTTTTGCTTCAGAGAAATGTTCTCTCTCACAAATCGTTCGTTCTCCGTGTCAGCGGTGTAGTCGCCGGCCGTCAGCCTGCCGAGAAAGTGCTCGACGTTGTCACTGGTCGTAAACACGCGGTGGATAGTGCGAAAGTAGGTGACGGCCGTGGGGTTGATATCGAAAATCGTCATCCGGCTGGGTCGCCAGAGCGGAATGAAGTTGAGGCCGTACAGGCCGCCGACCACGCTGACCATGTGAATGTTCTCGCGCCTGTGGGGGCAACGCCCTCGTAGTGCGCCTTGAACTCCGCGAACTCGCGGAACGATCCATCCTGGCTGCCATCATCCGTGCCATAGAACACGTTCTCCGGATGGTCGTGGTACATCTCCCGATTGAAGGCTCGGGGTGCTTTCGATGTCACCGGTTTCTCCTCTTCGTTGTGCGAGTCGCCGCTTCACGTATGCGGTGTGATGCGCGGGCGTCACGCGTCGGCGCGCACGGTCGGAGAGTCGTCCTCCCAGGCCGGTCTGTACAGCTGCTTCTCGAGCGTACTGAGATCTGGTGCGACCATCGTTCCCGGAGAGCCATGCTCGCAGGCACGCGTCGTTCCGGCTGCACTATAGGTGAGGCGGACGGTCTGTGCGATCAACCGCATGGCATCCTCCACGACTCGTCGTTTCAGGATGTCGAATCGTGACGTATCCGTCGCCCGTGCATGTAGCGGACTTGGCCGCGCCGACTCGTGGGAGGCGAGCGTCGACGACGAGCTCGCCGACGGACTGCATCATGGCTTCGATTCCGCTCACGTGCTCCACCCGTCCGTTCCCTATCCCGCGCAGAAAACAGGTCCCGACGGCATGCCTGCGTTCCCACGGACCGTCAAAGCAGCCATCAACCGCGACTCTCGCCCAGGCGAAGCGAGCGTCCATGTCGTAGGCAAACCCCATCATCGGGCCGATCCTCGCGCCGGCAGGTCTGAGCGTGACGTCGGTGAAGGCGAGCTCCGCCTTTTTCGAGCAGGAAGCCTTCCATGTGAGTCACGGCGTTGCCGACCGAGAGTGCGCGCACCGCCCTCAGGCCTTGTTCGGTGAATTGCTGCAACCTGTCGTCGGTGATCTCGCGCGGCATCACGCACGTCCACTGCACCTGCGGGTTTTCCAGCGCTTCAAGGATTGACGGTCGGTAGCAACAGATGGAGGAGAACTGCGGTTCATTCGCAATCGTGATGGTATCCAGACAGAGCTCCTGGCCGCTCAGATGATTTTCGGCGAGAAACGCGTTCTCGAAGTGACGGCTGCATCAGTTCGAGCGCCAGTTCGAGATCTTCGACTCGTCGTATGCACCAGGTCGCAAGCCCGCCGCTCCCCGGAGCGGCTTCAACACGATTGGAAGACCTGCCTCGTCCACGAACCATCTGGCGCCCGCGCCGCTCGTTATCAGCTCGCTCGCGAGCCACGTTGATACCGGCCTGGCCAAGAATTCGTTTCAGCGATGACTTGTCGAGCGAGCGGCGAACAGCGGCGACACTCAGGCCGCGCAAGCCGAGCGCTTCATTGGCGCGGGCTACCGGTTCGAGCAGCGTTTCGTGCGCTGTAATGATTTGATGGAGAGGTCCGTGCCTTCCGGAGAGCGTGCGCGCGGCGCCGACGACCTGGTCGGAATCGTGCAGTGTCGATGACGCGGACGAGGTCGGCGAAGGGCTCTACCCTCGATGAGTGCCGGCTGTTCGCAAATGCCGAGCAGGAGAACGCCATCGAGTTGCTCGACCGCGCGCGCACAACGCAGGCTCTCACCCGTTGGACGAGGGCAGACGTAGACGATGCGGCGCGTGGCCGCCTGGCCAGGGGCGCTCACGCGCTCGGTGCCTCTGTAGCCGCGTCGAGACGCCGTGCGACAAGTTGCGCCTCGCGAGCCCGCTTGTCATAAACAACATACTGAATCAGATCCCGGTTGCATTCGGCGGCATCCTGCCCGAGAGCGGCTCGACGCCGTGGAATGAGAGATCCGATCGCACGAACGCCAGCAGCGAATTCGGCTTGTACGGAGCCGTCTTCACTTTGACGAAGTCCTCGAACGGATAGTGGATGCTGTTCGGGCACCTGAAAACCTGGATCCTTGGGACGGTAGAGCGAGGTCCCCAGATGCGAAGCGCTTGTCATCTGGCGCCAGATAGAGGAGGAGCACGACCAGCTTCGTGTGCAGGTCCGAGTGCGGCCCGAGAAGTACGCCTGCACGATGACGGATCAGCTGCGATTCCACCGAGACCTGCGGCCACGATCCTTTGTCGCCTATTCGCGCCCGCAACGGCTCGGCAAAGGAATCGAGAACCGCCTCGGCCAGGTCAGGCCCGAAGAACCATTCGTTGAAACGATTCCAGAAGTCCCGGAGTTCAGCGGGTAGCTGTTCGGTCCAGCCATCCATCAAGTCTCTCTGATCCCGGCACCGAAAATGGTCAAGCTTGAGGGTCGTCACCTCAAACAGGTTCTGGTAAGACGTGATTCCTGGCAGATGTCGGAGGAGCTCCCCGTAGAAATCGTCGGGAAAGACATGTTCGAGATAGTAGTGCAGGATACGGATCCGTCTCGATCTTGGACGCCCGCAATCGGGCGACAAGATGCGCACGAGGACTGATTGAGACGCTCGAGGATTCTGACATTGGCAGCCTTCTCAGGATTGCTCGGCCTTCCTGATGAGCGGCAAGACTTCGCGCCCGAAGATGAGCATTTCGTCGAGCTTCGGCCAGCCCGACATGACAAACTGTGTGACGCCAATCCGCTTGTATTCGAGGAAACACTCGGCAAGATCTTGCGGAGATCCGAGGAGCGTCATCGCAGACGAGCCGTAATAGGGCACCAGACCAGCCCATAAATTCCGGTTCAACCAGCCGACATCGTCCGCGGCCGCCAATGCTTGCTTCAACGTCCGGGAATCGCTCTTCATGAGAATGGCGCGCTCCTGCCTGCCAATCTCTTCATCCGGTAGCATCGCTTCTGCGGCCCTCATGGCTTCGTCGAACGTCGACCTGCAGATTATGCACAGCCTCAGGCTGACTTCGACGCCTCGTTCTCGAAACCGGCTAACAAGAGGGCGGAGCTTCCCCGGCGTATCAATCAGACGTAGCCAGCTGGAACCACGAGCGAGAGCCAGCCGTTGCGCCTGTTCGGAGTGTCCGGAGACGTAGATTTCTGGAGCACTTCTGTCCGGTGCTCGGAACGTCGTGTGCAACCTTCCGCCGGCAACTCGACAGTGTTGACCCTCGAAGTCGACGTCACCCGCATTCCGCCAGAAGGAGTGACAGATCGCCAGGCATTCGTCGGCACGGACGTATCGCGCGTCGTGTTCGAGAAAATCTCCGTAACCGCGCTGCTCTTTCGGTTGAGCTGCCAGCGACGATGTTCAAGGCCACGCGCCCCCGATCAGACCGGAGAGCGTGTTGATCTGCTGGACGAACGTCGTCGACTGCATGAGCCCCATGCGATAGGCGACGATGAACTTGAGCTTCTGTGGTCGCCTGTCCGACCGCACAGGCGATCAGGATCGTGTCAGGCTCATATCGACTGAACGACAGCAGCACCGACCTCGATTCCCGATTCTTCGGCGCAACGTGAAAACGTGACCCAGCCCTCCATGTCAGGCAACGCAGCTGGCGACGTGCGGACGGTCGTGCGCACTCGCGAAGTTTCCTGAGCGGTCTTCATCGCGACTTCGCCGCCCTTTGGCAGCATCCAGTGGAATCTGAGATTCGAGTCCATGTCTCAGGCTCGCCGCTCCGCTTCCCTGACGAGCGGCAACACCTCCTGGCCAAACATATCCACTTCATCAACCTCCGGCCAACCTGAAATGATGAACTCGCTGACGCCGATCCTCTTGTAGGCAAGAAAAGCCTCGGCAAGCTCATTGGGCGTTCCCAACAGCGTCGTCCAGACAGGGCCGTAATACGGCGCCAATCCAGCAAACAGAGACCGGTTCAGCCAGTGGGCGTCGCTGGTGACCGCCGCTCCTTCCCGCACATCTGTGAGTCGTCTTTGAGCCGCGTGGCACTTTCCTGCTTGTCTCCTCGGCAGCAGGGACTCGACGATGCTGACTGCTTCCTGGCGTGTGGGCTTGCATATCAGGCCAAGCCTGAGACAGACCCTGATCCCACGTTCTCGAACCCGTGCCACCACCGGTTGAAGTTTTTCGGGAGTGTCAATCACCCGCAGCCAGCAGGTGCCATGGGCGCACGCCAACTGCTCGGACTGCTCGGAGTGTCCCGACACGTAGATCTCGGGGGCGGTTCTCCCGGGCGCAAGAAAAGGCGTGTGGAGCCTTCCACCTTTGATTCGATAGAACCTGCCGTCGAAATCCACGTCACCATCGGCTCGCCAGAAGGCATGACACACGGCCAGGAATTCCTCGGCGCGGGCGCACCTGTCGTCGTGCGCGAGAAAGTCACCGTAGCCGCGTTGCTCCGACGTGGAACTGCCGGCGACAATGTTGAACGCGACGCGCCCACCGATCAGAGCGGAGAGCGTGTTCATCTGCTGCACGAACGTCGTCGGCTGCATCAGACCCGACCGGTAGGCCACGATGAACTTGAGCTTGTCCGTGGCTGCGCCAAGCGCGCCACTCACGAGAAGGGATCTGGCTCGTAGCGGCTGAACGAGATCAGAACCGACTCAATGCCGGCATCCTCCGCGTGCCGGGCGAAGTGGAGCCAGCCTGCAACGTCCGGATGCGGCGCCCGCGAGGTGCTGCGTGTCGACTCGATTCGATAACGTGCGGCCTCCTGGGGCGTCTGAGGCGCGTCGATCGATACCTCCCCAGCCTTCGGAAGCATCCAGTGGAATCTCAACTCCATGGATCTGTCCCGCCACCCGGAATGCGCTTCTCAGAACTCCGCAGAATACAGCAGTGTTGCCGTTCAGGACTGACGGGTGGATGCACCGTGGCACCCGGGAAGAGCGACGCCATATAGTCCGCGGTAAGCTTACGAGCAATAAGACTCTTCTTGCTGGCACCACCGTTCCTGCTGGCACAGTTGATCGCCCGGCTCGACATTGAGTTGCCCCCGACTTCTACGTACCATCGAGGGGATCGCTTTGAATCAGCCGGAGAGCTCTCATAGCACGGATCGCAGAAAGTAAACGCAACAATCCCTCGAGGCGTCAGCATCCGACGGAGTTGTCCAATGAGCTCGACCATCTCTTCTGGTGCATGTGAGTGAACACCGAGAAAGCCAGCACAACATCGAACTTCACTCCCAGCCCAGGGACTATGCGTCCTACTCCCACCGTGGAGCCCTCACGGCGCCCGTGCGAGCGTTACGACACGTCATCACGCGATGCGACCGCCACGCATGAATGCGCATGTCGAGACTCGTCGAGTACGGCACAAACCTCGGGTAATGTGGATGTCCTCGCACCCCGCTTTTTCCCAGATAGCCGCTTCCACTCCAATAGTGAATGAAGTCCTTCACACCTCCACCGTCCACGGCACGGCCACTGGAAGAACTCCATGGCGTTTGGCCCAACTTTGCAGCGCCCAGGGCGGCGTATCCACGTCCCGGTATGCGCCCAACAGCTGACCGCTCACGGGGTCCGCTGTTTCGAGCCATTGTTTGTCGGGACGCTCGAGATATGACCTCCGGTTTCATCCAGCGATAGGCATAGCCGTACATCAAGACCTTGGAGACGCGGTCGCTCAGGTTTGGCGCGGCGGTGTGAAAGATGCGATTCTCGAAAAACAAGGCGTCGCCAGCGTTCAGTTTCAGATCGCACACCTCCACGCCCAGCGGATCAACCGCGCCCTTCGCAATCGCCAATGGCTCGTTTCGCAAATGCGTTCCGCGGGCCATCAACGTCATCCCACAATTGGACTGCTGGAAGTCGGTCAGGCAGTAGCAGATCTTGATACCAACACGCGGGAGGGACTCGTTTCCAAGATCGCGTGGATCCGGATGTCGCGGTGCCATCCCCGCCTGAACGCCGACACCTGCGGCCTTGACGGTCTCTTGTAAATCAAGGTTGTCGAGTGAAGGTGAATATTCGGGCTCAGCAGCTGAACGACGAGTGGGACCGTCGATGACTGGGTGACCAGCGCGCGAAGCGTCGGATGCCTGAGCAGGCCCTGGCGCAGATCGATGTGATTGTATTCCGGCTTGTGCGGCACTTCCGGCTTTCGCAGGAACGATTGCGCCAGTTGATCGCCTTCGTCGATCAGGCGACACACCGTGTCCGCGTCAGGCGTTTCGAACGACGAGAAACCCATCCTCGTCAAAGTGCTGGCGCTGTTCGCGTGTCAGTTGAATGAAATCCATGCTGTTGCCAGTTCTTCCGCCAAGCCCACGGACCGCTCATTTCCGGATCACGCAACAATGCTGCATTTCGTTGTTGACCGGCGGCAGGATCGTCGCGTGCGGAAACAGGGTCTTCATATAGTGTTCCGAGTAGAACGCATGATGGGTGCGTTGTCGTTCCGGTTCATAGGAACCGATGTCTTCAGTCTCGAGATAGAGATCCTCGCCGTTGACGAGGATGCACCAGTCGGCGTCACGTGCTCGTCTCGTCAGCTCATCAATGTTGATCTCCAGGACATTTCCTTTTTCACGTTCCAGCTGTTGTTCGCGTTCCAGCCGCCACTGCAAATTGTTGGCGTGGTATTGGCCAGGCCACGACCGATAATGCGGGTCGATGAACGTGAAGGCCAGGGCGCCGTTGTGGGCCACTCCAACCCTCGGAGTTCAGTACCAGCTGAATCATGTCGGTCCGAGTCGTATTCGGAAAGACCGAATAGGCCACGACGTAATCAAATGAGCCGCCCAGATCCGGAAGCGCCAGGTCAGGGACTCCGTACGGATTGAAATAGAAACAGTAGCGGTCGTAAAACACCCAGTTCGCGGTCGGATATGAGGCTCTGCCACGCTCGATCGACTCCTCGACGACATCCACGCACCAGTAGTGGTCGGGTTCGATCGTCGAGTTGGGATCCCTCAGGATGTTCCCGACGTTTCCGCCGAAGTCCAGCACCCTTTTCTCGCGCCACATCGACTCGCCAATTTGCATGGAGAAATAGGTGAACTGTCCCATCTTGCGGGAGACAAACGCCTCGGTCACTCTCGGAGCCCTGTTTCAGCATGGGAATGACACGGTTCACGCTCTGCGATAGAAGAATTCGCGATTCACATAGTTCGATCTCCCACTGTCGTCCTCGAAGGTCACGAATAGCACGATCACCAGGGACGCCCTTGTTGACGCGAAAGTAGGCCTCCGCTTTCATGAAGCCCAGATCGAACTCTGCGGCAAGCGCCAAGCGCCCGCTGTCCTGCCTCCTCGAGATTCGCCAGCGGAGTCGCTCTGGCCTTTGGCCACTCAATCAGGCCATCGTCGCCAGCGCCTCTGAGGCCAACGCTCAAGAACCCCTCATGCTGTTCGATCACAATCGCGACGATTCCCCGCGTGTCGGGGTCGGTATTCAGCCACTCTCCAACGAGCGTGGCGGCACCCGTCGTGCCGATCGCAGGATCAGAGGAGGGATGGAGCCAGGTCGCCACTCTGTTTGAACTGAACGGTGTGTGTCATTGGCAAGCTCTGAGCAACTCTGACGCGCTAGTATCGCTCGTGGGTCAAAGCGAAGTATTCACGCACGAAGTAATCTGCCCGACGGCTGTGATCCTTGAAGCAATGCAGTTGCGCCAGGACCAAAAAGCCCTTTCATGATCATCCCTCGAGCCGCGTCTCGGCGAACCCGAAGTCGTAACGGCATGTAAAACCAGCGGCGACCTGCGACGTTGGCGATGACGTGAAGACATTGGCGGGCGCAGTGCCCCACTCGATCAGGCCATCCGGCCCGATCGCCACAACCTGCAGCGACAGATTGCCGCCGCTTTCGCTGATGGCAATCCGCGCGATGCCAGTCGAATCAGGGTTCGAATTGCGCCATGTTCCTGGTAACGCCCGCAGGTCGAGTGGGCCGGCGGCACCGCCATTTACGCGATCCGATAGTTGCACGAACTGCATGCTGCCTCCGGAGCCTAGCACCGTTGAAACCCGGCGCACGAACGATGGCGTTCGCCGCCAATCGACAACGTCTCAGCATCGGCGTGACGCTTGCGGCCGGGTCAGGGTTCGACCTCGACCAGTTTTGCCAGCCGCTGAACGTTGCTGGCCCGGAAGCGCTCGAGCTCTACGGCTAATTCCGCGTCCAGACCATTGAGCCAGTGCAGCCGCTCCATCACCTTGAGGCGATCGCGCAGCAGACCCATGTCCTGCTCCCGGAGTGCGCGTCCCTGGGGCCGCCCGGCCCAGCCGAACGCCGTCGTCTACACACCGGACCAGGCCAAGACTTCGGGAACAACACGACGACCCGGCAGTGATGGTAGACGCGCATTTCGAGTTCCCAGTCTTCGCACGATACGAGATCCTCGGCAAACCACGTATCCAGCCTGAGACGATCCCAACGCGCGGCGACGAACGGTGATCGAACACATCGCCACGCCGTTGAGACTGTTTTGTCCATAGCCATCGGCATTCGCTGGCCTCAGCGCACCTGGCCGTTGGTGGCTGCCAGCAGACCGTTCCGTGCGAAAAGCTCTTCTCGGCACGCTGCCCGTTCACGAAGGTCAGACTATCGGACACCACCGCTTCCGCGTCCAGGAAGCGCCTCGAACACTCTGAGCTCGGCATCCAGCTTCCTGGCAGCCAGAGATCGTCGTCGTCGAGAAACGCCACGAGCTCGCCGCTCGCCAGGCGAACGCCGGCGTTTCGCGCGGCGCCTGCGCCCCGCGCGCTGGGGCAGACCTACCAGACGGATCCGAGAGGCAAACGTTCGCGCCAGGACGTTCGCGGTGTCGTCCGGGTCGATGCGGTCATCGACGACGATGACCTCGACTTCGCCATGCCGTTGGCACAGTGCGCTTCGACAGCCTCCGCAGACCATGCGGGCACGGTTCCGGGTCGGGATGACAGCAGACAACAGGGGACGAGTCAGCATGGACCGTTGAGCATTGTTGCAGGACACAAGCGGGATCCAGACGAGTTCACTCCCGTCAAGGGCAAACAGTATTTGCCGATCGCTGGAGCAATACGCTGCGACGGCGTCGGCAACGCTGCCGTCGGCAGGCTGTCGATAACCTCGAACGAGTGGAGACCGCGGGCGCCATCACCGCGCGCTCCAGACGACCGGTCTCCGACCGCGATAGAGCTCCGGCGCAGAGTAGCTGGCTGACAACCCGATTCGTGGGTCCGTTGACACGTTGGCGTTTGAACCGTGAAGAGTCACTGGGTGATGAATGCTCATCTCGCCAGGACGCATCACGAGATCGCATCGGGAATCCACATCGGTGGGGACGCTCGTGATCCTGCCGGACAACTCGTCTCCATGTGCCCCGGACCAATCCTCGGCACCTGGGCGGCCGGGTCCTCGTCGGGAAGAGGGGAAAGGTCGGGGCTCGACTGATGTCGAAGCAGACCGAGGCGGTGCGATCGCGGCACAACTCGCAGACAGCCATTTTGACTGTGGCGGCTGTGAGCCCCAGCCACAGGCCGGTTGCGCGACCGTCTTCCAGTCGTTCCGTAATCCCGTCCTGGTGCCAGCCTACATACGATGCGGTCTTCGCGTGCTTGAAGAACACTCTGGTCGATTTGAGCAGGATATCGGGCCCCAGGAGTTGTTCGAGGCAGTCCAGCAGGCGGGGGTGCGTGCTGGAGATCCCATGCCCAGCGAAAAAAGAAATGCAGTCCATCGAGCCGCGTCACGCGACCACCGATAGCCTGGCAGGTCTGCCTCAACGTCGGCGCGATAGCGGCTGGCTTCTGTCGTCCGACGAGGATCGGGATAGGGTGAACGAACCCCACTCATCAGATCGACCAATTGCTGGCTTTGGTCGGAACCGGACCGTTGCCAGAAGTCATGTCCGTCTCCACGTCGTTCTTCGATCGGGCTACGGTGTAGCGGCTTCGGTTCAGGGCTCCGAACGTGGCGCCGCTTGCAACGCTGCCGCCCGCGCCTCACGAGTTCGATGAGCGCTCTTCGTGAGCCAGGATTTCACGCACGAGCGGCATCGAAAACATCAGCGCCTTCGTCTTTGAGAAAATCATCCTTCTTATAGCTGTCGACGCTTTCACCCATCCTGCAGGTCGTCATTCGCGTGGCATACCAGGCATGAAAGATCGTCGGGCGTTCGCCAATGTAGTACTCCGCTCCGCATGCGCCGGGATAAAAATTCCGCCGCCCCCGTCCTCATATCCACACATTCGATCCGGAGGACATCGAATCCCGCCTCCGTGACATCGTAATAAATCCTTCGGCCGCGACATCGTAATCCGTCGCGGGCCAGGAACGAGAACTGATTGCCCCTGAAATACTCCGTCTCGGAAAAACATGAAGCAGGGATGGGATCGGTTTCTTCGACCCCACCCTTCGCCGCGATCAGCCGTCGGCGCGGGTCGGATTGGTAGAGCCTTGATCAAGTCAGCACTCCCAGTCGAATCGCCGCAGAGATGGGCGTCGCTGTCGAGCACCAGCGCACGAACCCGGTGCTGACCAGGCGTAGGCCGCAATCCAGACCAGCGCCATGGCCGGTATTGCCGGTCAGAAGGTGGGCCTCGACATCATCGCGTGCCGCCGCCCATTCGCGACTTCCATCGGCTGGATCTGATTGTCGATCAGCATGATCTCCGTCGGTGCCTGCCCTCGGAATTTACGGACCGATTGGACCAGCAGTTTTCAGAAAATCCAGGGTGTTATGATTCACCGTCAAGACTGTAATCATTTCAACTTCCTCAATGTGTGTAATCCGGTTCCGCACACATGTCTGAAGCCACTGCACCGCGCTGACGCCGGCGCTCGGCCGTGTCGGTGGCGCGGAACAGACACCACCGGCGGAATCAACGACGTCTTCCCGGCACAGGGTGTGCATCAACCTCGACCGAAGGCCGGCTCGCTGGCAACAGATGCAGCTCAAACTCGAACGAACAAAGCGGCATTCACCCGTGCACCGGTTTTCCGGGTTTGATGGGGAGCACCCGCAGCTTCCGGCAAACTGGGCTCACACGCCGGGCGCCTATGGCTGCCTGCTGAGCCACCTGCAGGTCGTTCGCGTGAGGCGCGGCGACTCGGTGTGGCCAGCGTCCTGATCTTCGAAGATGACGTCGTGTTTGCCGATCAGTTGGAGAGGAAATCGAACGCCTGTTCGAGCGAATTGCCGCACGATTGGGACATGCTGTTCTTCGGGGCACTGCATGGGCGACCAGCCGATCGCGGAATCGGGGCCACATCGCGCGCATCACGCAGGCGAACTCACAACCCCATGCGTGCGCCCTGAAGGCGACGGTGAATTCGACGACTCCCCATCGAACTGAACAGCGATACGGAAGACGTGTTGGACCAACAGCCAGTCTGATTCTCCAACGGCGATTCAACAGCTACTGCTTCATGCCGCACTTGGCCTGGTGCAGCCGATCACTCGGATGCCCAGCGGCGATGGGTCGATCATTGGTAATCTACAGGAATCGCTCGTGCTGTTCGGATCCGGAGGCCGATCGCCTTTTGAGCGAGACCACGATCGTCTTCGCCCACGGCGCATCGCATCGGCGTCGAACGCGCCCCCTGACAACCTGCTGCTGTATCTGGTTCGTTACTACCATCGGTATTTTGGACCATTCATGCACATGGTGATCGTCGATCAAGGCCGGGCACCCACACGATCGACCCCTCGACATTACCGCCCAACTGCAGCACCTGTTTCGCCGAGACGAGGGTCCGTTCAACCGGGAGCGCTGCTTCCGTCGAGGGCATCAGTCAGTCAGAGGCGAGCAGAAATGTGTTCATCCTCTGTGACAGGCAGTGACATGTATCTCGAAACACTGGATATTCGGAGCCAATCTGAGGATGTGCGAGCGGTTCAATTGCGTCACCGGGTTTAGCAAGATCGTCGAGCTGGGACTGGAGTGAAGATTTCTTTTGCGGTTGCGCAATGCTCGAACGGACGCAAGGGATCGACATCATGGTGGCAAAGACATCGCCAGGCACCGGACGCGACGGCTGAGCTGGTCGCTTCTCTGACGCGCGATGCGATCTCAGACTCTATTGAGAGGGGATGAACACGAGCAGCGGGCGATCACCGCGCCATCACCACGACGCAAGCAGATTCGCGTGTGCTTCAATCGCCCGACCACGGCTCTGGCGGCTGCAGCCAGCTCGCACGCGCTCGTGAATGGCATTGCACCCTTCGTGCACAGTCGACGTCGGTGTCAGGATGGAGGACTGTGCGTTCGCCAATCGTCTTGACGCCCAAGGACGCGAAAGTGTGGTGGGCAAGAACGACGCGGAGACTCCCCGAGAGGCAACCTGAGGGTCTGGTGTTTTGACCGCGAAGCGCTGCGGAAATAAATGGCGCGGCCGGTTCGTGCGCGAGCGTTTCGACGGGCTGTACAACGAGCGGCGCCCGGGCACCCCGCGCCAGATCTTGACTCTAGATAGAACACACCTCTGGCCGGGACTCGTTGACACCTTTGATGGCTGGGTATAGACCCCGCCCGCCTCGAACGTCAGCAACTGTCACGGTGCACCTTGCCGCGTTGGCCTCAGTTCATCCAGGAACTTCAGATGATTAACCGATGCGGCTTTGTGGGTGTCTGTGGATGATCGGAAGCCTGTTTCAGAATGGAGGAGAGAAATGGCTGATGACAATGTCCCACACATGATGATCAGGAAATGGTTGAACCCTCGGACGCACCGGCGTTTGCTTCAGTTCATTAATGCGGCCCGCACTCCTCAGGATCTCGCGTTCGTTCCACAAACCGATGTTCCGCCCTGCAGAGGCTGAACCGATAGTAAGACGACCGGACGTGCGAGCAGCGTGAGGCGCCCGAACAGCTCATTGACTTTGATCAGGCGCTCGCCATTCTGCTGGCGCGCGACCAGGTAAGCCCCGTATACGGATTCGCACACATCGATCAACTGCGCGCCGTCATCGGCCGATTGAATCTGCAAGGGTTTCTGATCGACTGCTCGAGTGCATGGGCCCGGCGCGCTTTGGTGAGTGGATCACGGTAGGGCCTCATTAAAGATGACCAGGGTCAGATCATCGATATCGTCCACGCAGCGATGCTGCGCACCGGCTGGGTCATGTTCATCGAAGCCGCGTGCGGCCTGGCCGCTTCGCGCACACCACTCTGGAATCCTTTCAACCGCGCGACGGTGGAAATCAGGTGCACCGGCATCTCCCACCGACAACCTCTATTGCTCAGGACATTCATTCCTGTCGGACGGCAGACTGCTGGTGGTAGAGGCGGCGGCGATCTCGGAGACACCCGCATCCCAACTTTGGCTGGATATTCGATCCAGTGGCCGGACCGGATGGAACCTGGAGCTTCACCAAAGACAACGCCAACGTTCGGACCCGCATGCACGTTGATCGCTGGTACCCAACGCTTGTCACATTGGGCGACGTGCCAGGGCGCGTCCTGATCGCTTCCGACAACAATCGGATGGAGATTTATGAAGAGTGCGACCGGCACTTTCACGCTGGTCACCGCCAACGGCCCCGATCGAGCGTTCCGGCTCCACGTACCCCGGCCTGCATTTGCTGCCGGGCGGCGAGATATTCTTTGCGCCGGTCGGGTTCGCCAGCGGCGGCTCGGCCCCAAATGATTTCCAGGGAATGAACCCTCTGGGTATTGGGAGTTCGATAATACAGATAACCTGAAAGGCCAGTGGACCGATCTCGATCCGAACGATCGCACGAAAGGTATGTCTGTGCTCTTGCTCAGTCCGACCTATCCATTCGCGCAAGTGATGGTCGTAGGAGGAGGTAATCTGAATAAGAGCAGGACCTTCCAGATTATCAATCTCTCCAACCTGTCCCCCGAATGGCAACCGGCAATGAGCTTTCCAATGGCGCCGGGGCAAACACAACCGACGTCCCGCCTGAACCCTAACCCAGTGTTACTACCGGACGGCACCGCTTTTCCTGTCTGGTGGCGCATCCGCCGGAGAACCATGTTGGTCATATAACCCGACCACAGGGGGATGGTCGCAGAGGGCCGATGCGCCACGCACGCGGCAATACCACTCGCATGCACTGCTGTTGCCCACCGGCGAGGTGATGTCGAGCGGCTGGCAGAACGCCAGCATGATCGACATCTTTGCGCCACCCTACTTGTTCAAAGGCCCACGGCCAGTGATCGACTCGGTGGCCGACGCCGTCGACGTGGGTGACGAGTTTGAGATCTACACGCTATCAGGCATACGAGATTAAGAAGGTGGTAGCTGGTCCGGCCAATGGCGCCCACTCATAACACGGACAGTGAGCAACGCGTCATTCAATTGCAGTTCAACTGTGCAGGCGAAAATTGTCTGCGCGCCAAGACGCCCAACGGCTGGCATCCACACGCGACGGCCCCGCGCGGGTATTACATGTTGTTCATCCTCAACAAAGACGGCGTTCCGTCAGTGGCCAAATTCATTCGTTTGCAATAGCCCAACTGGAGTTGTGGAACAAGGCCGGGCATCGGCTGTCACGAGTCGTGTGCGCAAACTCCGAGAGCCATCGCATCATCCAGAATCCGCTCTGCCTACGGTGAAACCCGTTCTGTTCCATTTCTCGGCCGAGCCTGCTCTGTTCCATTTCTCGGCCGAGCCACGAGGTCAGGCCGCACGCCCGTAGTAGTTCAGTAGCCCACCGAGCCGCGGACGCCGATAGACGCGGCCGGCGGTAGCGCTCGGCGGCGCGCCCGCGATCAAGGCGTTGCGGAGACCTTGGTGATTGCGTTCGCGATGATAGTGCTCGACGAACTCCGCGATCGCGCGTCGGAAGTGGCGCTCACCCAATCGGAACAATGCGGTCGAGACATTCTTCTTTGATCGACCGCACAAAGCGTTCCGCGTAGGCGTTCGCGTTGGGCGCGCGCTCGGGCGTCAGCACCACGCGGATCGCCGCGTCCCGGAGCTGACGCCGCACGTCGTGGCTCCACTTCCGATCCCGATCACAGATCACAGACGTGCACATCGACGACTCGCGCTCCGCCATCGTCAGCGTCCGAACAACCTGCTGCATGAACAACGCCTCCGGGTGCAGCGTGGAGCCGAGGACGTGCACCCGCCGAGACGCCAGATCGATCACGAAAACGGTGTAGTAACGTCACGAGCCCCTGTGGTGTCCATACCTCGGTGGTGAAGAAATCGGTGCCGGCAATCGCACTCGATGCGCGCGAAGCGTGCTGCCACGACGTCGAGTCGGCTGTCCGTCAGCCGGCGCCCGCCGCGCCAGCTGACGTCGGAGAAGCGGTTCTCCTCTGATCAAGTAGGCGTGGCCTCCCGCTCCCCGGCGCTCAAGCCAGCCGGTCAGCACCCTCAACACAATCTGCAGCACGGCGAAGCGTCGATCACGACGCGCGAGCATACATTACCGGCAGGCGCGGACGTCGGCCGAGTTGTGGAACACAACGCCCTCACAGCGCCGGTGCAAACAGCTGCCGATGATCGCGTCCGCTGATCGAGGCCGCGCCTGCCTCACGACGATCGACATTTCGTCTCTCCGGAAGATCGAAAATCCAACGCGTTGGGTCGGGCGCTGACGCGGCGTGACTCAGCGTGACAGCGGGCGTCGCCGTCACTCGCGATCTTCGACCTTCGCTTTGTGTCGTCGCCTGCCGCTGTTTGCCGCTCATTGTTGCCTCAAAGGGCAGGGCAACGTTTTGACTCTCATTTACGTCGAGCAACCGGCAAAAGCGAATCGTTTTCCGAAGGATGGATGCAGAGAATCGTCGTCTGAGATTCAATTTCGGTGCGGTTCCAAATTTACGCTCCATCACCCGCGGTTAGTCTCCATACCAGCATCGGTCATCAATAGTAGCCGATGTGGAGCTTCAACACAATCTAGTAGTTTGGAAACATTGTCTTCATGGGAACGCTGTCGACCAGGACACCCGCCAGAACTACGCCAGCACCAAGGTGATCAACAAACAGAGGCTCCACCCGACAACGACCAATATGCTCAGTAAATTGCGCATGAGGGATTCCCTTCAGTCCTAGGCGCCGCCAGAACCATCGTCGCGGTCGCATCAGTTCCGCAGCCGGCGTCAGAAAACAGACTTTCGCTATTCTGGCAGCCCGACCTGCTTGCGCAGCGCCTTCACGCGCAGGTCGCCTCCGAGGAAGGCGAATTCGGGGCTGTTCAATGTAAAGCCCATCCGCACGGGGCCGACACCAGCCATTTGCCGCAACTGCTCGATGGTTTTGTCCTTGTCTCCGAACCCGGCAAAGACCAGCGCATATTGGAATGGACCGCGCCGATTTGGGTAACGCATCGGGGCCGCGGCCGCGAGCGTCTCGGCTTTTTCTCGCCGCCCCGCTTTCGCGTACGCATACGCCAAGTAGCCCCAATTATTGGTGGCAGAGGAGGCCATGACCTGAATCGCATCAGCCGTCCGCCCCTGGGCCAACCGTGCCCGCCCCACGCATTCGCTGGCTGACACCATCTCCGCTGGCAGCTGTTCGCAGTACCGTGCGGCTTCATCGTATCTGCCCGCCGACAACAGCACCTCCGCTAACTCGTAGCGGGCTCGGGGTGACAATGGATCATTTCCGCTCCCCGCCCGCGCTTCCCGCACGGCCTCGTCCATCCGACCGAGCGGCCATAACACGAAGCGCGCGAATGCGTGGCGCGTGGTGGACAGGCTGGGGTCGATCTCGATTGCACGCCGAAAGCTCCGCTCCGCCAGGTCCCACTGTCCGTTGCGCGCGTAGGCGGTTCCCAGCGCGCTGTGCGCTTCCGCTAACAACGGGTCCAACTGGATCGCTCGCTCGGCCGCCGCGCGCATCTTGTCCAGCTCCTCCGCCCGATGGGGATCGATTGGGCCCTGAAACGATCGGAACGCGTACGCGACAGCCAGCCCGGCATAGGCAGGCGCGATCGAGGGGTCCTTGCCGATCGCCTGCTCGTACAAACCGATCGCCTCGTCATCGCCAGAAAAGCGCACATTTCCAACCGTCGCGGGCACGTAGATATAGATCGAAGGCTTCGGTGTCATAACGCCTGAGTCCGCGCCCGAGTTTCAACTGCAAGGCGTTGACGATCCCTCGAGAAATCTCCTGCTGGATCGCAAGGACGTCCGTCACCTGCCGGTCGAACGCGCCGGTCCACAGCGGCACATCGTCGCGTACACGCACCAACTGCGCGGTGATCCGCACCTTTGGTCCACTGCGCGCGACCGACCCCTCCACGATGTACTCGACGTTGAGCTGGCTGGCCGCTTCACGGACTGTGCGCGGCCTTCCCTTGAGCGCGAAGGACGACGGTGCGGAGCGCACGGTGAAGCCGGGTATGCCGGTTGCTTGGCGGATAATTTCGTCCGTGAGCCCGTCGGCGAAATAGTCGTTGCCTGAACCGTCACTCAGATTTACCAGCGGGAGCACCGCGATCGGGACGGGCGCTTCCTTGGTCAGCGCCCAGCGCATGCCTGCCGCTGTCGCGACCACCAGCAAGGTGGTCAGGCCTGCGGCGAGCCACAGCGGCTTCGCGGTGGCCGCTTGCCTTGCGCCGACCGCGCGAGGCCGACACCGGGGCACGTAGCCGCCCTTTGGCAACTCGATCACGAGCGGATCCTGGCTGCCTTCAGTGGAGTAGTGCACTTGTTCAAGCGCGCCCGAAGCCGCACGGCCTCGGTTCGTGCAGTCGAATCCAGTTTAGGGTCGTAATCCGGCCTCCGGCCAAAGACTTCCACGCCAATGACGGATTCCTTCAGCTCGTCGTCCCTGCCCTCTATGTGGCGTTCGACAAGAAATCGCAACAGCTTTGAAACGCGGTCGCTACGCGCAAAGGAGGCGCTTGACAACACGCGCTCTAATTCCTCCCTGAGGAGCTGCCCCTCGCGCATCGCGGACTCCATCGGAGTCCGAGGATAACGCACCAGTTCGGGTGCCGACAATGTTGTGACAACCCCTCTGCAACCCCATGTAACTTGCCGCTCCCACGATGAGCGGTCACGCTTCATTTTGCAGTTCGCGGCGTGCTTGTGTCCGTCTGACTCGGAGACGACAGTCGTTTGTCCGTGACGTGTCAAGTCATCTGGAGTGTCATCAAACGAACAGGAGAAATCGATGAAACGCAGCAGTTGCACAGTGACCGCGGCCGTTTTCCTCGTTGCGGTTAGTCCTCGCGTCCTCCCGGTCAAAACCGCGCCGACGTTTTCGAAGGGGTCCGCCCCGGTCAACCAGGTGCTGGAGTGGAATCAGATCTTCATCGACACGCTTATCGCGACGAATACGGCGAACTCCGCCAGTCAGCGCCTCGGTGCGATCGTTCACACGGCGATCTTCGATGCGTTCAACGGCATCGAGCAACGCTACACACCCGTTTTCGTTCACAGTGGGGCGCGCCACGGCGCGTCGCGCCGCGCGGCGGTCGTCGCTGCGGCCTATACGGCGCTGATCGGTTTGTTTCCGTCCCGACAACCGGCGCTCGATGCCAGCTATGCGGCGTCGCTCGCGGCGTTGAGCGGCGATTGCCAGCACCACGGCGAATCGCACAGCCGACGGCCCTCGTGCGCGACGCGGATCGAGCGCGGTGTCGCCTGGGGAACCGAGGTCGCGCAGGCCGTGCTCGCGTGGCGCGCGACCGATGGGTTCAACGCGACCTACCCTCCGTTCACCGGCGGGACCGCGGTCGGCCAGTGGCGGCCGACACCGCCGGCGTTCGGACCGATGAGCGCCCAGGGGTTGGCGTTCACCACGATGTTCGTCCTGGTCAACAACACCCAGTTCGAGCCCGGACCACCGCGCGGTCTGACCAGCGCCACGTACACGGACGATTTCAACGCCGTCAAGGCGCTCGGTCGCAGTACCGGCTCGACGCGCACTGAAGATCAGACCGCGCTGGCGCTGTTCTGGGACGGCAATGCCAGCGTCCACTGGAATCAGGCAGCGAACCAGATTGCGCGTGCCAACCAGCTGTCGATGTCCGACGCCAACCGGCTTCTCGCGGTCCTGAACATCGCGATGGCCGACACGGCGTTCACGACCTGGAGCGGCAAGCGATTCTACGGCTCCGTTCCGAACGCCGTGACCTGGCGGCCGGTGACCTCGATCCCGCTGGCGGACACGGACGGCAATCCGGACACGACTGCTGATCCGGGCTGGCTGCCGCTCATTACCACGCCGTCGCACCCGGAATACCCGGCCGGGCATCCCAGCCAGAATGGCGCGGGTGCGACCGTTCTCCTCAGCCAATTCGGACGACGACAGACGTTTACGCTGACGACGACCGGACAGCCGAGCCGCACCTACACCAGCATCGTGCAGGCGCGCGTCGGATGCTGACAACGCCCGAGTCTGGGGCGGCATGCACTACCCGAGCACGGTCGCCATCAGCGACGCCCTGGGCGAGGCGATCGCCATGTACGTCAATCGAAACTCCATGCAGTGGCTCCGCGGCGGGAACGATGATGGCAGGAGATGACGACGACGAAGATGACCGAGAACGTCTGTCGCTTGACACGCTTCGAGGAGCCATCGTCGTGAGCTTGCAGCGGCGGTAAGCGACGGAACTGCACGACATCGCTCCTCCCCGATCGCCGAGGTCCGACCACGGCGTTCTCGTTGACTGGAAAGGTCAGTAACAGCGATGCTGCCGAGGTTCGACCTCGACCGAATCGTTCGTGGTGAACACGTCGCCGTCGCCGCAGTAACCATTTTGGTCGTGCCGCGCCGGCCGCGGCGGAAGGTGGGAGTTACGCCGTCATGGCGCGGACTCACTGTGCGGGCAGTTGCGTTGGGTGCTGCTGGATCTGTGCAGCAGGTTGTCATTATGGCGGCAGTCCGACGTCGCCATCGGGGTCCCCGACTCTTGTGGCGCGTGGCAGCGACCATTTGAAGTCACTATGGTGTCAATCACCGACGATGTGGGGAGCCGTACAGGATCGCTGCGACAATGCCATTCGTCGGGAAACCTCATTCAGTCAGGGCCGCGCTGACCGGCATTGACGAGGGCATCACAAAGGTGCGTTCACCGCAAATCCGTGGACTGAAGATCGCGTGGCAGAGCCGCGGCACGGGCGAACTGATCGCCGACAGTACGGTGGTATTACCGCACGATATTCGCCACAGGACCGCAGCTCGTCGCGTCGAGAACTTTCGTTTGCGTCCTTGCAGCGGATTGCGCGGAGGTGTCGTGTTGCGCCGATGGCGCCTGACGACGGCATGTGCGTAACCAACTGTCGTGGCGGACACTGGCGGCGACGGTCTGCGCAGGACCCTCCGCGTCACAGCGCAGGCGGGCAACGGCATGACGGTCAAAACGATTCCACGGTAATGCAGGCCAGCCCGCTGAACCAGGCATGTTGCGTTTCCGGCAATGACCGTGCCGGGAATCCCTGTGACACTTCCGGTGACTGCGCAGCAGAACTTACAGTGGAGGTCCGGACTGTTTGGCGGCTTCCATTACAACCCGATCATCATTGGTGAAGACCTCATTCGTTTGTGAGGTCAAGAACCGACAGGCAGGCTGATAATGTTGCTCGCCAGTTTGCAGAGTCAGCGTGGGTGGCCGTGGCGC